>VAPF01050074.1_pt1 | contig 46558 bp, 36 predicted proteins | sample 3393931 | NCBI WGS metagenome assembly VAPF01 (sample SAMN08290437, study PRJNA428436) | hydrothermal vent metagenome | isolation source: Deep-sea hydrothermal vent chimney | place: Atlantic Ocean: South-mid Altantic Ridge | depth 2773 m m | reverse complement strand
GCATGGCCATTAGTTTCTCCGTCAATGCCATTTATGACCAGCATGTCTTTGTAATATTTATCAAAAAATGCCTGATTTCCAGGAACCGGTGCGTAACGAATGTTACCCGCGATACCGGCATCTTGATTATCTGCCCATGTATTAATCAGCGAATCTTCACGAGGATCGGTAAATGTACTTTGATCCAACCCCCCACTGACATGAATATTAAAATAAATCGGGCCTTCATAAGGTGAGTATGTTGCGCCAAATGCCGTTCCCAGCGGAAAAGGTATCGCTGTACAAACTCCCGCTGAGCTAACGAGTTTCAAAAAATCCCGTCGTTTCATCATAGTCTCCTGATTAAATTGAAGCGCACTTAATAACTGTATATATATCGTGGGTCACTCATCAAATACAACAACACCATCACCCAGGAGCGGCCGCTATATTCAGCATCATTTTGATTATTGAGACTACATCGCAATGTAACCTCCGGAGCAAAATCACGGTTCTCCCAAACGTCCTGAAAAAGGTCGTACGTTTGCAGTAATTCAGTAGCGTCCAGTGCCAACAACTCGCTTAACATGTGATTATGCAAATATTGAATATTGAGCAGAATATTTTCCCTGGCATTGTCAGGCGTGTGATTTAACTCAACAAGGGGAAATAATAAACGCTGATCCGTTGATTTCAAAAAATCATTTTTGACAATATCACAGCCCACTTCATTGCCCATACGGTCCAATACTGCATTGAGTACGGTAGTGATTGAGGTATTTCTTTCGACCAGATTTCTCGCATTAAACCCGCCATAAAGAAGACCATAACTGCGTGTAATTGGCATCAGCCGACTCCAGGATTCACCCACTGTCGCTTCCATTTTCCGCGAAAGCTGCTCTGGGGTCAGCAAGTGATGTGATCCGACAGCTTCCAGTTCGATAGCCCGCTCTTCTGCGACATCTTCCGCTATGCTCGACGCCCGAAACCATTGACTGGTAATCAAATCAACCAGAAGGTCTTTCACATTGTAAGCGCCATGGCCCCGGTCATCGGGAAAACGGGCTGCAATTTCCCGGAAAATTTTGTCTTGGGCATTAAAAGCGTTCAAGCGTTTTTGATAGTCTGCGGCACTGCTATCCCCCGGCGAGATTAATACTTTTTCACCGAATAGCCCGTGATACCAAAAATGGACGGCCCCCATAGAAAAGCGGCTGTCCTTCGCCATTTCTTGTCCAAGCCATTGCAATGCTGCTTCATTTCCCTCATGCCCTCCTGGCGCAAGCACTCCGTTAAACCCCGGTGGAAGTACATCACGAAACCAATTATCCCCTCCTTGATAATAAGCATTGCCGTCAGCATCTTTAGGATAACTATTCCCTCTATAACTAGAGGGAAGCGCCGTCGTGTTAGCACTGAATCGTCGATATCGATTGAGATTTGCCCAGTTTTGAAAGGTTCCAGCCACCGGGTCCATTATATTATGGCAAGAAGTACAAGCAGGATCTTCCAGCGTTGGTACAAGAAACGGGCTTTCGCTCACCAGTGGGCGCTGTGCCAACGCTTCTAAATTTACACCTAAGAACTGAAGCAATACCATTTTTGCACGCTGACGATTACGATTAGATGCTGTCGTCGGGAAACGCTGCCGCCATGCGTGAGTGGTTAATACACCAGCATGAGGAAATATTCTACCAAAACGCAACATCTCAGGAATCGTTGCTTTCCGCCATTCCGAGTTGTCCATTTCATTGTCAAATCCTCCCGGCACATCAGCCTCATAGATCGACGCCAAAACGGGATTCACGACAGTATAATCTGCGGTTAGAATTTCTGTATAAGGTAGCTCATTGCGTACAATGTACCGAAGCAATTGTAGCGGCTCTTGCTGTACAGCTGCACGAACGATGTCCCGCTCGATGTTATTGGCAATATCATCTATTTTTGGATAGTCACTGGCAACCGGATAACGATTCGATCCACCTGAGAGACCGGTACTGAGAAAATGATTGTTGGCCGTTTCTGACAAAAAACGTTCAAAGCGCTCTCCCTGCATCATGTTGCGTATTGTCACTCGCAAGCTGTCTTCCCCTCCTGCCGCCACGGCATTAAACTCACTCACCGCAGGGCGTCTTCCAGCCAACACAATCGCTGCTTTTTTCAGTGTTTCCTGTTCACTGTAAAACTGAATATCATCAAAAAATGAAACGGTGGATGTGGCTCCACACTCCCTCTCCATCACTAAAACCAGACTATCCAAGTCCTGATATTCCTGCTGGGATTGGTCAACATACGGAGCACCACCACCGTGTACAGGCAATCCAATGGTTTTGTTTAACAGCGTCACGGCATTGCCTAAAGAAAAGTTCCGTAGCACATTGTAGTTTTCGGTCTGTTGATCAGCATCTTTGCTAAAAACTAATCGGGTATTATTGGCTACCCCTCCCGAGTTATGACAATCAACACAAATTTCCCTGACAGACGGCCAGACTGTTTTTGTAAATAAATCCGGCACTGTGGTGCAATCGTTGCCTGTCGTTATATCATCTTCCTCCTCATCTCCAGGAACCGGCATACAGGAAAATAATAACAATGAGCTTAGGATCACTAGAAATAGTGGCCATGACGTGAAACTGGAGTTCAATTTGAGCAACATAAGTTGACTACCTCAAATACACAAAAATACACATGTATTTATTACAAAAATACTCATTTCTCTGCTTTGATCGCCGATATTGGTGATACAAAAATGATATGAGTTACCACAAGATCCGGCGGTTTGACGCCCCCGACAAGCTACCCTCCCATAACCAAACAAAGAAGGATTGTGCCATTTTGAAATTCACCTTACCATCTTGAAACCGACCGTACCACCTTGAAACCGACCGTACCACCTTGAAATCATTGATATTGAGACACATAACACTTTTTTTCATGAAATTCACAGCATATCAACCATTTCAATTTCGGTTTATTCTACACTGATTCTCATTATCAATAAGCTGGCGATTGACACATATATTCAACCTGTAAACAGGCATTGACAATGAAAAAATGATCCGCTGCAGATCCCGCTGACGTTGAATCCTGCTAGCACATCGGCAAGCCGCATTCGATCCTTAAGCTTTGTGCTGACGACCTGGAAAGTTCGATATATTGGTAGACACTGCATTGCACACAACGCACTTAACTATATCTATCCAAAACCCCTACTACTAATAGGATTAGTCCGCCATAAATTCTAACACCCACTTCGCAATACCCGTTTCATCGGTTGCTGATTGCAATGAACGAATTCCTGAGTTAAACACCGTTTTCCCCAGAAGGTTCTGGCGGTGATGCATAAGTATTTCCGCATATGCTTTACTGAATTCTGGATGGGCTTGCATCGCCAGAATATTATCTCCCCTTTGGTACATGCTGATCGGACAAAACTCACTGCCCGCAAGCAGTTCGGCATTGTCCGGCAGCCTTGTCACCTGATCCTGATGACAGACAATCAGTTTGTAATCCTGCATTACAGGTTTCATCCAGTGTTTATGTTTCCGGATCTGGCAGGTATGCGCACCGATGCCCCAGCCTTTATCTGATTTTTCGGTTTTACCACCAAATGCCTGGGCCACCAGTTGATGGCCAAAACACACTGCTACCAGTTTTTTTTGTTGCTGATCCAGCGCAATAATAAAAGCCTGAAAAACGCTGATCCACGGTTCAGAATCATAAACACTCGCCCTGCTCCCGGTGGTGATGTAGGCATCACATTCGTGAATATCACCGGGATACTGGTTGTTCTGCACATCGTAAACCTTGAATCTCAAACGAGGATCAATGTTTCCCAAAAGAGTCTGGAGCATCACCGGGTATTCACCAAACAATGCACTAAATTCCGGCTTGACTGAGCCTGTCTGTAATATTCCGATAATCATGCTACATGTTTGCTGAAGCCTGTATATAAAAACTAATCGTGAAACCCAAAAAAATAACGTTAGATAGAAGAACGTCGAACGGGGGAAGAGCAAGTAAAAACCATTACCGGCATCAGGGAAAGCATCGTCTCCCGTGAGCTGTCACACATTAAAATCGGTGTATTTGATCTCGATGGCATATTGCGCGGTAAATACATGTCCCGTGAAAAACTTCTGTCTGCACTGAATAAGAGCTTTGGGTTTTGCGATGTTGTCCTGGGCTGGGATTGCAATGACCCATTGTACGACAACGCGAAATATACCGGATGGCATACCGGTTATCCAGATGCATCTGTGCGCATTCTGCCGAAGTCCTGTCGCGAGATTCCATTTAAACCGGACACCCTGTTCTTTCTCGCTGAATTTTTCGCTCCCGCTGAAAAAATCTGCCCACGCGACATTTTACGGCGCATTATCGAAAAAGCCAGGAGCATGGGGTTTTCCGCTCGAAGGTTTGCACGGGAAGACCGGGGCTGGTGTACTGGAAACGGCTCTCGCTGCGGATTCCGCCCTTCATGCCGCCGATAACACCGCGTTATTCAAAACCTTCACCAAAGTGCTTGCGCAAAGACAAGGGCTACTGGCGACCTTCATGGCTAAGTGGTCATATTCACATTTCGTTAAAGGATGACAAAGACAACCCGGCATTTTTTGATAGCACTGGCTCCGACAATATGAGCACAACCTTGCGCCAGTTTGTCGCAGGACAGCAAAAATTGATGCCGTAATTATTGGCCATGATCGCACCAATCATTAATGACTGGTGCCTGGCTTCTTGGCACCCACAGTGGCGACTTGGGGCATGGATAATCTCACCGGTGCATTGCGTGTAATTACAAGCAGCGCACAGGCGCAACGCTTAAAACAATCCACCATGGCAAGGCAGGCATTTAGAAATGATTTCGTTGAACATTTCGCAGCGAGCCGGGAATGGGAGGAGCGTAAATTTCGCAAGCACATGACCGATTGGGAGCTGGCGCGTTACCTGGAAATTATTTGATGTGAATGTTTCAAAGCGTAACGAAGGTCAACATCATGCACCATGTGACCCTGTCTGTATTGAAATTTCATCGGGATTCCACTATCACTTTTAACCCCTGACGTGGCCGTAATACGATACTGGCATGTGCTTCGACCGGATGGTCTGGCAGAGGTTTAAAACGGAATCTTTGCATGAGCTTAGCGACAATAATATCCGCTTCCATCCTCGCGAAATTATGCCCTATACACAATCTTGGCCCTCCACCATACGGAATACAGGCATAATGGTGGTCGGGCTGTTGGCGTTGCGGGTCGAATTTGTCCGGGGCTGTCCAAAATTCAGGATGCCGGTGAACCACGTAAGGACTAATCACCAAACTTGAACCTGCGGCCAAGTCATACCCGCCCAGCTCTTGCTCACCCACAACTCGCCTGACGATAGCCCAAATGGGCGGATAAAGTCGCATGACTTCATTAACAGTCCGTGTTGTTGCTTCCAATGAGGAAAGATCTTGAGCGGTAATGGGTCCATTAGGTAATTCACTGAGAATGGCTTCCTCTGCATCAGGATGTTGAGCAAGAAGATGCCAAAACCATGTGAGTGCATTTGCGGTGGTTTCATGCCCCGCAATAAGCAGGGAGATGACTTCATTGCGCATTTCAGTATCAGTAAATGATGTATCACGACAAAGACGGTGTAATAAATCGTCTCCTGTTTGTGCATAGTGCTCACTAATCAGCGAATAGACACGCTCATTCAGCAGGGCCATGGCACGATGATAAGCACGATTACGCGGCGTTGGTAACCAATGAGGGATACTGACAGGTTGTTCAATACGACGGTAGGTATCGGCCAGCACAACAGCAATGGCTTGTTCCAGCGCTCCCATATCGGTATTGGCATCCGTACTAAATAACGATTTTTCGATAACGCGGTAAGTGATACGCATCATATAAGAGGCAATATCAATGGTTTTTTTGCGGTCTGCAATGGTTTCCAGTTCAGTGATTAACTCATCTGTCGCTTCAGAAATAACAGTGAAAAAACGTTTAAGCTCCAGTGGTGCAAAAGCTGGCTGCAATAGGCGGCGATGACGTTCCCAGGCATCTCCATTGTTAACCAGTACGCTTTCACCCGTAACTTGGCGTATTACCTTGGAGGTTCTCGTTTGTTTATCGAAGGCATTTCTGTTTTTAAGTACACGCTTAATATCATCGGGGTGACTAACCAAATGTATCGTCATAGGGCCCATTTTAAACCGGACAATATCACCATAGCCTGCAAATGAGCGCATCATTAAACCCAGCACATCTTTTTTCAGCTCGGGGAGACAGCCGATAAATGGTAAACCTTTAGGACCGGGTGCAAGCGTAGGCATTAGCGCTCATACCCCCAGGTATCAAATGACCGTCCCCAGCTTTCAGCAACACGTTGGCGAAAATGTGCGGATAATTCAGGATGATCATTTTTTTTGTAATTTTTTAATGAGCTGATATAGTTTTTTAACCTTGGTTCAACCTTTGAAAACCCAGAGAGACCTAATGCATTATAAGTGTTTTGCATCGTTTCTAGGGGAGCTTCCTCCAGTTCACAAAAACTCATTTCATGAAACTGTCCGTCAGGAATTAAATCGCGACCAGCAAAAAAACCATCAAACAGCATCACATAGCGTCGAAGAATTTCATCATTAAGAAAATTACGGTCCGGTCTTTGCAAATAAGTATACCACGTAGCGGTATCATGATATTTCTGCGATGAGAGAAACACCTCATAGGGATTTCGGTGAATATGAACGAAGCGTGCGTCGGGGTATAACTCCAGCAGTAATTTTATGCGTGCTGTATGTGAGGGGGACTTAATAACAATGGGTTTGTCATATTTAAGGGTGAGCTTACGCACAAACCACGCTAATGCCTGTTTGAAATCTTCACGCGCCTGAGGTTCAGCATTATCAAAGGTCAGGTATTGAGAAAAATGCTTTTCCAAACGAGGAAAGGTGATGCCAAAATATAGGGAACGTAAACAAACCATGCTGAGACCCAACTCATCTTCTTGCGGCTCAGAAAATGACATCGCCATATTGTCCATAGGGCGTGTTTTTGGCAACAACCACCCAAACAACCGTGTGTTGATATTTTCAGTACTTAAAAAAGTATAGGGATTTATTGCTTGATAGGTATTTGGGTAAGCAAATTGCTCAACATCCTGACAAAACAAATTGTGCAGATGTGTCGTTCCACTACGCCAATGACCAAGCACAAAAACAGGAGGATGTACTCGCTCGACCTGATCAATTTTTTTCTGGTAGCGCATTTTTTCAATGGCTGCCCACAATGAATTATTGAGGCTCAGTAATGAAATGAAAGCAATTCGATGGGCATAGACAGCATCAACATCAAAGTTAACATCGCGTAACAATTGCCACCATTTTCCGGCAGTAATACCGCTCATATGATTATGGCCGATACTCCAGCGATGTTTTAAATCAAGCTTATTAGCCATATTAAATGATCTTTTTAGTTGTATTTTTATACGGGATGGCTAACCAGAAGACCAAAAAATCACCAATCAAGCCACTGGAAGCACGAATACAGTATACTTAGCCAAACTGATTTTGACTATTAAATCAGCAATATACTGAACAGCAGGCCTGACTGATGTGTTGATTTTCATCATCGTAGCATTTTAGTAGACCGAATGTTTATGTAACAGAGACTTTGGTCGATTTGATTTTTTATGGTTTTATTTAGCTGATAATTGGTTTTATATTTATTCAAACAACAAACGAGGATTAGTGTATGGCGACTCAACAACATCGGGCCAATAAACATTTGGGGCACCTGCTTAAAAAATATAGCCTTGAGCAGCTAAAAGACCGGCTTTCTCCAAAGCACCATACGCCTGCTCACAGTATACCGCGAGATCCTCGAATTACTGAGAAGACAGTTGCCCAGCGTTGGAAAACGCTGGATTGTGATGCATCCGTCCAACAGGAACTCCTGGACGAACGTACTCAGGAACAGCAAGCTGTTTACCAGCGCAATATTGAAAATTTTATCGGCACAGTAAAGCTGCCTGTGGGAATTGCCGGGCCACTACGAGTAAATGGGCTCTTTGCCCAAGGCGATTATTATGTGCCTCTGGCCACGAGTGAGGCCGCATTGGTGGCTTCGTACAACCGGGGAGCCAACCTGATGACGAAAGCTGGTGGGTGTACGGCTTTGTTACTGAATGAAGGCGTAAGCCGAGCCCCCGGCTTTGCCTTTAAATCTTTGATCGATGCAGGTGCCTTTGTCGCATGGACACTCGGTCAAATTGATGAATTTAAACGTTTAGCAGAAACGACAACACGGTTTGGCAAGTTACAGGATATGCGGGTCACGGTTGAAGGAAACCATGTGTATTTGAATTTCGAATATCTCACGGGGGATGCTTCAGGACAAAATATGGTGACGATTGCTACCCATGCCATTTTTGAATACATAAAACAAGCAAGCCCGGTCAATATAGATTATGCCTTTATTGAAGCCAACCTTTCCGGGGATAAAAAAGCCTGCTCACAATCATTTCAGTCAGTCAGGGGCAAAAAAGTCACCGCCGAGGTGGTCATTTCAGCAGAACTGGTCAAAAAGACCTTACACACAACCGTTACTCGTATGGTTGATTATTGGCGAATGTCTGCTTTAGGTGGCGTACTAAGTGGCACTATCGGCGTACAAGGACACTATGCAAATGGTCTGGCCGCATTTTATATTGCCTGTGGCCAAGATGCCGCGTGCGTATCAGAATCTTCCGTGGGGATAACCCGTTTTGAAGTGACGACAGAAGGCGATTTATATGCCGCAGTGACCTTACCTAATCTCATTGTTGGTTCGGTCGGTGGAGGCACAGGCTTACCCAGCCAACGCGCCTGCCTCGATATTATGGGTTTGGGGGGGCAAGGTAACGCACAAGCCCTGGCGGAAGTCTGCGCGTCACTCTCATTAGCGGGTGAATTATCCATTATCGGTGCGCTTTGTGCCGATCATTTTGCAAGCGCCCACCAGTCGTTAGCACGAGGCTAATATGTTAAATAATCGTTGGTGGATCTATCAACGCGAACGTTTTCCCGTGATGGCTCATGGACCTTTGGTCATAGCATTCAGCTTTTCTGCTTTATGTTATTCATCATTGCTGCGCGGTGATATAAGCATACCGGACTTATTACCCAGTATCGTCGCATTTTTAACCGCATTATTGTTATTTCTACAATTACGCATTGCTGATGAATTCAAAGACCATGAAGAGGATTGCCGTTACCGTGCATATCGCCCAATACCACGTGGTCTGGTAAGTTTACGAGAACTGGGCTGGGTCGCCGCTGGCAGTATGCTAGTGCAATTATTATTAGCGCTTTGGCTGGCACCCGGCCTAGTGAGTTTGTTGCTATTGGTCTGGCTGTACCTGGCGCTAATGAGTAAAGAGTTTTTTATTCATGATTGGCTTAAAGCAAGACCATTAACCTATATGTGGAGCCACATGTTGATCATGCCGCTGATTGATCTTTATGCAACGGCATGTGACTGGTGGCTGGCAGGAGAAGGAATGCCATCCGGCTTGTTTTGGTTTTTATTAGTGAGTTTTTTTAATGGCACTGTTATCGAAATTGGGCGAAAAATACGAGCACCGCAAGATGAAGAAGAAGGTGTAGAAACTTATACGGTGTTATGGGGTGCGCGACGTGCAGTTGCCTCCTGGTTAGCAGCACTGGGGCTAACAACGCTATGTGCGTTAATGGCTGCGTGGAAAGTGGGATTTATTGTACCCGTAGCGATGTTGTTAACCGTATTATTAAGCTTTGCGTTGATAACCGGATACCAATTTATAAAAAATCGTGAGACAAAAACCGCAAAACGTTTTGAATTAATTTCCGGTATTTGGACTTTGTTAATGTACTTGTCTCTGGGAGCTATGCCTATGTTGTGGTCAGTTTGGAGTGTGTCATGAGTAATATATTGTTTCCAGGCCCGCATGGCAGTCACCTGCTCGGCGGCAAAGCCAATGCTTTGGCTGAATTAAGCCCGACACAATTCTCAATTCCCTCCTGGTTTGTGGTCAGCCCCTTGGCCTTTAAATCATGTATAAGCGAGGAACAATATCATGATTTAACAATAGCTGATGAAATAATCCAATTTCAGACAATATTGGATCAATTGGTATTAAGTGATGATTTTCTCACCGGGTTAAATAAAGCGATGTCACAACTTTGCCCAGCAGGCGAGTCAGTGGCCGTACGCTCATCAGCCGTAGATGAAGATGGCGAAAACCATTCGTTTGCAGGCCAACTGGAAAGCTATTTATTCGTTGATAAAGCAACAGTGGCGCAAAGAGTCATCGATGTCTGGCGCTCAGGATTCAGTGAACGGGTCTTGTCTTACCGGCAAGAAGCCGGCTTGTCATTAATGCCAGAAGTGCCTGCAGTATTGATACAACGCATGATTGATGCCGATATATCAGGCGTGGCATTTGCCGCCGACCCGGTGACGGGCCATCGTTCAGTAGCGGTAATAGGCGCTTTATATGGTTTGGGGACAGCCCTGGTATCAGGAGATGTTGATGCGGATACCTTTCACGTCGATTTAAAAAACAATATTATTCAACGGGATATAGCAGAAAAACGTCTTGCTCATCATTTTGATAATAGTCAGGATGAAGGCGTTAGCGCCAAAGCAGTTGCCGATGAAAAAATAAATCAAGCATCATTAAATGATGCTCAGGTTCTCGCCGTAGCAGATTTGGTTCGCGCAACCAGTCAACATTTTAATTGTCCGCAAGATATCGAATGGGCTTACCATCAAGATGAATTATACCTACTGCAATCACGTCCCATTACCTCATTGGCCGATATGGCTGACCCCGAGGGGGCGTTAAATATCTGGGATAACAGTAATATTGCTGAAAGTTATGGCGGAGTGACAACACCCTTAACCTTTTCATTTGCCAGCAAGGCTTATGAAGAAGTGTACCGTCAATTTTGTCGAATTCTAAAGGTACCTTCTCAGATTATTGATGACAATGACACCACTTATCGACGCATGCTGGGACTCATTCGGGGGCGTGTCTATTACAATATGCTGTCCTGGTACCGTGTATTAGCTATGTTGCCAGGCTTTACGTTTAATCGCCTTTTCATGGAACAAATGATGGGCGTAAAAGAAGGCTTACCTGATGCCATAGTCTCTGAATTAAACCAAGCCAGTGGTGGGGCCAGGTTTCGTGATGGTTTGAATTTACTAAAAATGTTTAGCGGTTTAATTGTCAGCCATTTCACATTACCAAAAACGATAGACCGTTTTTATGCCCGTTTAAACAAGGCACTGAAAACAGATTATCAAACACTGTCAACCCTGCGTGCCGATGCCTTATGCCATCATTATCATGAATTAGAGCAACAATTATTGACACGCTGGGATGCACCATTGGTCAATGATTTTTTTGCGATGATTTTTCATGGCATATTAAGCAAATTAACCGTCAAATGGTGTCACGATAAAGATGATACGCTACATAATGACCTGCTCTGCGGAGAAGGAGGAATGATCAGTGCAGAGCCTGCACAACGCGTGCGCACGATGGCGAAATTATTAATTGACGATACAGCAATGATTGATCTTTTATGTGATGCAAACCTAACGGATATTCATCAGGCAATCAGTGAACGCCCCGTACTAGCGCAACATATTGAAGATTATCTTAATAAATTTGGCGACCGCTGTCTGGATGAGCTGAAACTCGAAAGCATTACTCTGCATGATGATCCCAGTTTATTATTTTGTTCTGTGGGCCAACTGGCAAAACGCTTGCAAACTGACCCTGACGTATTAGGCAACAGTGTTGAAGCAACCATCAGGGCGCAGGCAGAACAGAGAGTGATCGACAGCTTAGGCAGCAAGGGTATTAAAAAACCCGTGTTTAACTGGGTGCTGAAACATGCCCGCCATCGCGTGCGTGACAGAGAAAACCTGCGTTTTGAACGAACACGTTTATTTGGTCATGTTCGACGTGTATTTGTCGAACTTGGCAAGCGATTTGCCGACGTTGACATGTTGACGAAACCGAAAGATATTTTTTATCTGGAAGTTAATGAAATTATGGGGGTCGTGGAAGGCACAACGTCATTGGTATCATTGAAAGGTTTGATTGATTTACGGCGAGCTGAGTTTGATGCTTATGAAACAATGCCAGCACCTGCTGACCGTTTTGATACTTATGGCATTGTCCATCACGGCAATCGTTTTGAAAGCGCTCATGCTCCCGAAGAAACTGAGGGTGATTTTGCAAAAGGTATCGCCTGTTGTCCCGGTATTGTACGCGGCCCCGTACGCGTCATTATTGACCCGCGTAATGCAAAACTGAAAGCAGGTGAAATACTGGTGGCAGAACGTACGGACCCAGGATGGATTATGCTATTTCCCTCCGCCTCGGCATTACTGGTCGAGCGAGGCAGTTTATTGTCACATTCCGCAATTGTAGCGCGAGAAATGGGCATACCGGCTATTGTGTCTATCAGCGGAATCACCCGCTGGCTAAAAGATGGCGACTGGGTAGAAATGGATGGCAGTCGGGGAACCATACGGCGAATTGAAGCAGAGGATAGTCTATGAGCAGTGAAGTAGAAAGCAGAGCAGATTTTTCTCTCATTCGTTATGCCCAGGTTTGGGAAGATGCCGATATCTTAATAGAAGGGTTGGATATACAACCGGGGGATACGTGTTTATCGATTTCCTCTGCGGGTGATAATGCCCTCGCCATGTTGTGTCGTGATCCTGCACGTGTGATTGCTTTAGATTTAAACCCGGCGCAATTGGCCTGTCTGGCATTACGTGTTTCAGCATACCGCTGCCTGGATCATCAAGGCTTGCTGGAATTGCTGGGTTCACGGCCCAGTCACCGACGCCGTGAATTATATACAAAATGTCGAAAAAACCTGACACCTGAAGCCAAACAATTTTGGGATGCTCATTTAGACCAAGTTGACCAGGGTATTGGTAGTGCCGGGAAGTTTGAGCGTTATTTTGCCTTATTTCGTCAACGTATTTTATCGTTAGTGCATAATCGTCGCCGAATAGACCAACTGATTAGTGGGGGGGATCGCGCTGAACGAGAACAATTTTACAACGAGACTTGGGATAATTGGCGTTGGCGCGCTATTTTTAAAATATTTTTCTCTCGCTTTGTCATGGGACGTATGGGACGTGATCCGAGTTTTTTTCAATATGTCGAAGGCAGCGTAGCCGAGCATATTCTCAAACATACCCGCTATGCACTGACTGAATTGAATCCTGCAGAAAACCCTTATCTTCAATGGATTTTAACTGGCACACACATCAGTGCATTGCCAATGGCATTACGCCAGGAGAATTTTGACATTATTCGTGACAGAATTGACAGAATTGAATGGCATTTACTTTCGGTAGAGGATTATCTCGACAAACACCAGGATCAACGTATTCATCGCTATAATCTTAGCGATATTTTTGAATACATGTCTGAAGAGAATTATCAACATTTACTGCGTCGCCTGATTGCAGCATCAACGCCCGGCTCACGCCTAGCCTATTGGAATATGCTTGCACCGAGACGCCGCCCCGACAGCATGGCTGATCAACTGGATGTATTAACAGATTTAAGCGAACGCTTATACGCCCAGGACAAAGCTTTTTTCTATATGGCCTATGTCGTTGAGGAAGTGAAATGAGTTTAAACCCATGGCTGACAATGGCGATAATCACCTTAGTGCTACTAGCCTTGTTTGCGGGTTTACGTGCCTATCAAATTCGTTATTCACCCCACCCTGAGTTCGTACGCAAATTACTGCATATTATGATGGGCAGTATTACGCTCACCTTCCCCTGGCTATTTAATGAAACATGGCCTGTCGTCACCCTGGCCGCATCCACAATCATCGGCCTTTGGGTATTAAAAAATTATAAGGCCATGCGCCAGCAATGGGGGGATGTACTGCATGGGGTATCACGTAATTCATTGGGAGAAATATATTTCCCGGCTGCTGTCGCACTATTGTTTGTATTGGCCGATGGTAATGCCTTACTATTTTGCATTCCTATTTTAATTCTCACTCTGGCTGATGCCCTGGCAGCCTTGATTGGCGTACGATACGGACAAGTAAAATATAAAACCAGTGAAGGCAGCAAAAGCCTGGAAGGCTCATTAGCTTTTTTTACCGTTGCTTTTTTAAGTGTGCATATCCCCTTATTGTTATTTAGTGATGTGGGGCGCACAGAATCTTTATTAATCGCTTTAATTATGGGCATATTAGTTATGCTTTTTGAAGCCATTGCCTGGCGTGGTTTAGATAACTTGTTTATCCCTCTGGGGTCCTTCATTTTATTGAAAACGTATTTACCCATGGATACAAATTCGTTAATACTTAAATTATTTGTATTGGTTTTATTGCTTGTTGGGTTTTATCTTATTCGCCGAAAAACAACGCTGGACGGCAGCGCCATTCTTGGCCTGGTTTTAATTGCTTATGTGACTTGGGCTGTAGAAAATTGGTTATGGTTACTTGCACCTTGTACCGTATTCATCGCTTATGTTTTATTCAACCTGAATGCGAATACCCGTGTAGAACGCACTCATTCAATTCAAGCCGTGGTGTGTGTCGGAGTGCCAAGTTTGATGATTTTATTCCTGGCCAAGGGGTTAGATCAACCCCAACTCCTTTATCCTTACACTCTGGCTTATGCCGTCCAGTTGACCTTGATAGGCTTGGCCCGGATCAAGTTTGATCATGCTGAGTTCAACAACACGCGCGTTTTACTTCAGGCAAGTTTTCAGGGATGGATTTTATTACTGATTCCATTGACGATAGTAGCATTTACACTTGGCGCAATATATTACGCACTGATAGCCGCTGTACTTATTTTTTTATCCGCCTGTTTATTTCTTCGCTGGCAACCACAAATGCAAGACTGCCCGACTGATGATGCGCGCTGGTGGCGACAAAGCAGCATAGCAATATCAGCGGCATTAGTTAGCAGCATCCCGTTATATTTATTGGGGGGAATATAAGATGTCAAATGTTATTCATATTGTTAATGCACATCAACTGACGGATTATAAAAACAGTTCTTGTTATAAAGATTTTGATATTCACTCAATACAATCACATGAAGTTGACCATCATGCGGTTTATAGTGATGAAAACGGGCAAGTTCACGCGCGCTGTTCGTTATGGTGGAAGACAGTACCCACTTATCCCAATGAGCGTCTGGGTGTCATCGGACATTTTTTCTCTGACAACCCAAAAGCGACAAAATTTTTATTAACTTATGCCTGTGGTGTATTACGCAAGGCTGGTTGTAGCCTGGCAGTCGGTCCAATGGATGGTAATACTTGGCGGCACTATCGCTTTATTAGCGAAAGAGGCAATGAAACAGAGTTTTTTCTTGAGCCCGATAATGCCGATCACTGGCCTGATGAGTTTATGGAAAATGGTTTTAGTGAAATGGCGAGTTACAGCTCCGCCTTAAATACCGACCTTACTGTGAAAGATAAGCGCTTAGTCGATGTTCGTCAGCGGCTGGAAGCACAAGGTATTACGGTGCGCTCATTAGATATGATGAAATTTGAAGATGAACTCGCCCATATTTATGCACTTTCAGTAACAAGTTTCCAGGAAAATTTTCTCTACACCTCTATTGATAAAGACGAATTTATCAATATGTATGCCAAAATAAAACCGTATGTACAAGCAGATTTAACGTTATTGGCTGAACATAAAGGTGAGCTTGTAGGATATTTGTTTTCCATTCCCGATTTATTACAGAAGCAACGTGGAAAAACCATCGATACATTTATCATTAAAACAGTCACTGTCGCCTCTCAGTATCGCGGTAGTGGACTGGGGGGTTTATTGGTCGGTGAGGCACAATGCCGCGCACATAAAATGGGCTATTGTCGTGCTATACATGCCTTAATGTACGATGACAATAGCTCGCGCAACATCAGCAGTCATTACGCCAAAGTGATACGTCGCTACAGTCTTTATCACAAACAATTATGACATGAGAAATCAGATGAATATTGGTGAAATTATAAAAAAACAGGCTACACACAACCCGAATGCCATCGCGCTGATCAACACTGTTCATGGTGTTGACCAGCACTGTAGTTTTTCTGAGCTAGACAAGAAAAGTGCACAAGCAGCAGCATTATTGCACCAGCAAGGTTTTAAACCCGGTGATGCAATATTGGTTTTTTTACCCATCTCCATTGACCTTTATGTCACGTTAATCGCAATATTCCGCCTTGGCCTGGTTGCAATGTTTATTGACCCTTCAGCCGGGCGAACGCATATAACACATTGTTGTAATTTGCATGCCCCTCAGGGATTCATTGGTACGACAAAATCACATTTATTACGGCTGCTAAGTCCTGCCTTACGTCGTATTCCGCATAAATTTTTTATTGGTGTTTATGTTCCGGCGGCTATCAACTGGCGCTCTGCCAATACAACAACAGCAAACAACGAAATTATTCACCGCAATACAAATGATCCAGCATTGATTACATTTACCAGCGGCAGCACAGGAAACCCGAAAGGTGCTGTACGCAGCCATGGTTTTTTAGTTGCACAACATCAAGCCTTGCAAACCAATTTGGCACTGAAGGCAGGTCAAATCGATTTAAGCACATTACCTATTTTTATATTGGCGAATCTGGCATCCGGGGTAACAAGTTTAATCCCTGATACTGATTTACGTCGCCCGGAAAATATTGATGCTAAAAAAGTATTTCAACAAATCAAACGATTTAATCCTGATCGTACGGCAGCTTCACCCGCATTTTATGAATGTTTAATAAAATATTGTCAACAACATCAGCGCACCCTCTCTTCATTCAAGAAAATATATACAGGAGGAGCCCCTGTTTTCCCAAAACTCTTAGCTGAGCTTCAACGGCTGACCCCAGAAGGTGAAGTAATCGCTGTTTATGGCTCAACAGAAGCTGAACCGATTGCTCATATCACCTATTCTGAAATCAGCACAGAGGATACTCAGGCAATGATGTCCGGCAAGGGATTATTAACAGGCGCACCGGTATCATGCATTTCGTTGCAGATCATTAAAATGCAATGGGGAAATGTGCTTATGCCGTACGATGAAAACGGATTCAAAAAAGAAGCGTTACCGGAGAATGAAGTTGGCGAAATTGTTGTTTCAGGTGAACATGTATTACAAGGTTATTTAAAGGGTATAGGTGATGAGGAAACCAAGTTTACTGTCGGCACACAACGCTGGCATAGAACAGGCGATGCGGGTTATCTGGATTCACAGGGACGACTTTGGTTAATGGGGCGCTGTGCCGCACTCATCAATGATGAAAAAGGTTATCTATACCCCTTTGCGGTTGAAAGTGCAGCCTTACATTTCCTGGGCGTCTATCGCGCCGCATTGATACAACATCGAAATAAACGATTATTATTGGTCCAAGAGGAGCGCAAAGGTGACTGTGTTATAAAATCACTTTTTGATGTATTGGCCTGGGCTAAGCTTGATGAAATTCGTGTTATTGAGTCTATTCCTATGGATAAGCGGCATAACGCAAAAATAGACTACCCTGCATTGGTTAAAAATCTGGGCAATTAAAACTTAAGCATTGTAGGGTGCTGAGAAAATGACAATAATCTCAGTACGGAAAAAAATATAGAAGAGGTTGAGTCTGAAATAAGAAGCGACTTGGATAATTATAATACCAATGTGGATTTCACGTTATATGTGAAATCTAGAAATGGAAACTCATTTTTGCATAATACGGGAAATTCCAGCGAGTCCGCATTATACCAATCTGCTTCAACTTCCAAATTGGTTACATCAGCAGTCATTTTATCACTTGTTAATGATGGAGTTTTGTCTCTTGAAGACAGCCCTCAAAATTATATTTCTTCATGGCCAATAACGGGTAACCTTTCTGCGATAAAACGAAAACACCTGCTTAGCTTTACTTCTGTCTTATCTAACGCGCCGATATGTATAAATTTTCCTGGTACTAACTTTGAATCATGTATAGACCCATAGGAATTGAAATTTAAGTGTCATCGATTTCAATTCCACCGCTCATTAGGGAAGTGATTTCATCAGAATATTGATCCATATTTCTGAAAAAATTGATGCGGCTGACCTGGAGCGTCTTAATATTTTCGTGATATTGATCATATGACACCTTTTTCTTGAAAAACATCCATAACCTTTCAATTAAATTTAAATTAGGTGCATAACTTGGCAAAAACATCATCCTTGTCTTCGTGTGATCTTTTAAATTTTTTTGTACCTCTTGCGAAGAACATCTTGTTTTTCAAGAAAATGGAATATTATTTTAAACCTAATTCTAACCTAAGGTAAACCACCGACTTTGCCGGTGAGACTTGAAAAGGCTCTACCGTTCCATCGTGTGAAAATACTCCTGAGGAAAGCCTGGGGGCTCCACTCAGGAGTCGTACATGAAAGAATGGCAAAGTTCAGCTCATGTAAAATGGGAATGCAAGTACCATATTAGCGGTGTTTTTCAAGGTAGTTGTCGCTTTTTTTAATCAAGCGACGTTCTTTATCTCTTCCTTTTCAGGGTTCAATGCAACAGCACCCACAGGATTCCAGTGACGTGTCTTTCCAGACCAGCGTGCTGGCATAGTTGATTTGGCTAACTCATAAACGTTGTGACGCTTTTTCAAAATAGCCTTGTCTTCACCACGGTGTCGCTGTGCCGGGGTCACAAACTTTATCCGGCTATGACGATGCTCATGGTTGTACCAACTGACAAAGTCCTTTACCCAGTCACGAGCCTTGTCCAGCGAAGCAAAACCCTGCGAGGGCCATTGGGGACAATATTTCAATGTCCTGAATAACGATTCTGAGTACGCATTATCATTGCTGACCCGAGGTCGACTGTGTGAGGGCGTAATCCCTAAATCAGCTAGCTTGCTTTGCAAGGTGTACGATTTCATCGGGCTGCCATTGTCCGAGTGCAAAACCAGCGGCTTGCGAAAACACGGTTCGGCAATCACCGTTCTCTGCATTAGTTCTGCGGCCCGTTCACCGGTCTCGCTGTCATGCACTTCCCACCCCACAATTTTGCGGCTGTAGATGTCCTCTACCAGATAAAGGTAGTGATACAGGCCGCGTACAGGACCCGGCAAGTAGCTGATGTCCCACGACCAGACTTGGTTGGCGCTCGTCGCAATGTGCGTTGTCGGTGGTTTGCGTCGTTTCATTGCTTTGCTTCGCCCTCTAGGGTGTTGCTGACCCGCTTCGCCGAGTATTCGGTAGAAGGTGGATTCCGAGGCCAGATACTGCCCTTTATCGGCCAACCGTGGCACGATCTGCCCTGGGGGCACGCTGGCATACTCAGGCTGGTTGCAGACCGCGACTATATGGCTTCGCTCTGCCTCAGACAGCTTGTTATTCGGGGCGGGGCGCGCGATCAGTGGTCGTTGATCTTCTTTCACTTTATCGCGGTCCACCCAGCGCTGTAGTGTCCGTACCGATAGCCCCAACGCTTGAGACGCTTGCGCCCTTCTGGCTCCGGCCTCTACGGCTTCAATGATCCAGCCAATGATTTTCTGCCGCTCTGGAAGGGAGGTTAATTGTCCTCTTTTTCCTCCCAGAGGGCATTGAACTTTTTTCGCAACACCAGCAATGCTGCTGCCTCTGCCAGTGTTTTTTCTTTGCGGGTAAGCTCTCGCGTTAATGCCTTGATTTCTTTCTTGTCTCTCTTGGCCTGTTCTCGTTCCTGTTGACGATGCTCAGTCGTAGTGCGTTGTCCCTGTAGACAGGCGGCTTTCCACTCTCGGACTTGTTCGGGGTATAACCCTTTCTGACGACAATATTCACTCAGCTCAGACTCGCTCAATACCGCTGTTTCGATCACCACCGCCAGCTTTGCTTCCGCTGACCAGCGATCACTTGTTTTCCCACTTCCAGGCACGGGGGCTCCTTGTTGTTTGGCTTGATTGCGCCAATTATACAAGGTCGCCTGACTCATGCCTTCCGATTCCGCCACTTCAGGTATCGACTGATTGTGTGGGGGTAACATTTTCTTTAATACAGCAGCCTTCCGCTCTTCCGAATAATGCGGCATTTCAAACCCTTTCCGCCCCCTGTATGATTATTTACGTGTTTCAACTGAGGCGACAACTATCCTGACATAGGGGGACGGTTGCGCCGCTTGTCACCTTCGATATCCAAAAAAAATAAATAGAAACCTTGGGTTTATGCGCTTTCTTAAGTTTCTCGTTATCAAGCAAAAGGTTGTCGCCTTTGCCCAAAACATAGTTTTCAGTGTATTTTCTGTGCAAACAAAAACCCAAGAGACGTCTTGATAGGACTCATTACCCTATCTTGAGAAAATAATGATGGGTAAAAAATGTCCATATTCCTGAACAATCCCTTGCGACACCGACTTTTCATATTACCTATAAAACTCACCATCACTTGCAAAATGCAAAGCAAATTGAAAATTATCAAAATTTTGACCTCGCAAGGGAAGCCGCTAAATAAATCAGTATTATCCCGAAAAACACTAACAACGCTCCACTTGCTTCTGACTGCCCCTGCGCTGCATAAAAAACGACCACCCATGCAAGTAAACTCCGTATTTTTCTGTGTTCCCAAACAAACCAAAGGAAAGCTGAACATTTATTATACACTTTCAATGCAGACTAAATAATTACAGGAACCCATTGGCATGATCATTGCTGACATAATCAAAAGATCTGTTCCAGTTATTGGCATGTCATAAAGGAACCTCTATGTTTTTTATCGCAAACAAGCAAAAAATGCTCATTATCGGCGATGATCCTAGCCTGCAACGACTACTGCATGCTCGCCGGGAAGGTCACGAGAATGTAAAAATCATAAAAGCAATAAACGGAAAAAATGGCTTTATACAGGCCAGTCTCCACAATCCTGATTTAATCATCCAAGACTGGATGTTATCGGATATCCAGGGGAGTGAGGTTTTTGACCGCCTCAAATGCGAAAGAAAAACAAAAAACACCTCGGTATTAATGCTCACTGGCTGCAATGAAATCGGCAACATCGAAGGTGATTTTTATCGTGGGGCTGATGCTTACCTCACCAAGACCGCTTCTTTACAGATACTAGGAAAAAAAGTCGATGAAATGCTGAGTTCATCCCGTTCGCATTAGGGGTCATTCAAACGAGTCAAGCCAACGCATCTCCTGCCGATACCAAAGACACATTTTGGATAGTAATATCATTCCCTATGACAACCTCAAACTTCACTATATCTATAGTGTTTGGGACTCAGGTGTTAAGTGTGCGTTATATCCATCACATGACTCCACCAAAAACAGACGATCTTCGACTAGGAAAAATAACACGCAACAGAAAAACCATTTTACAAATTCTAATGCATCCATGGAATAAAGAGAGCATGTGACCAATACCAGAGTCTCAAATGCTATGGTTGCCTCAGCACTTGCCGTTCAATAGAAAGATATTTTTCCAAAATAGAAGTCTACGAGAAGCACTTCTACAAAATGTATTATTGACCCGGTTACCGGAGCCGTTTAATAACATGCGCAATACATTAACTAATATATTCGCAACAAAGACAAGTAATACCAGTAGCCAAATTCCCACATCCCTGACTGTGGGGATTTTACTCGTCTGTGTGATGCCTTTTGTGCTCACACTTCTAGGTATGGATTTCGGGACTCGTGGCATACCCGTTGATCATTCATGGGCACTACAAGCGCCAGAATATGATGTGATTGATGCCCAATTTCGCGCACTATCCGGTGCCTTTACCCACACGCTACTGGAATGGAGTGCATTCTGTGTAGCAACCTTCGTGGTATTTCTGGCTTTCAGCCACTACAAAATCACCCATGATGTCACCACTCCTATTATTGGTGTCGCTTTTTTCATGGCAGGCTGCATGGATGCTTTTCATACTTTGGCGGCAGACCGACTATTCGATGCGGTAGCAGACAATCGCGACCTGATTCCTTTTACTTGGGCTATTTCCCGTTTGTTCAGCGCACTCATTATGATCATTGGTGTGGGCATTGTGTTATTCCGCAACTCGGAAACCAATAAAAAACCCGGTTTTGGTTTTGTCATCGCCATCAGTCTGATTTTTGGAGTAGCTGCCTATATCATTATTCATATTTCCGCCACATCCACCCAACTACCACAAACAACCTACCCTGATGCTATTTTAACGCGACCATACGATGCCTTACCGCTGGTGCTGTTTGCTTTTGCCGGATTAATGATATTTCCCCGCCTATATAAACGGCACCCAAGTTTGTTCGCTTATACGCTCATTATCAGTGCAGTACCGGAAGTTATCACCCAGCTGCATATGACTTTTGGCTCCACAGCACTGTTCGATAATCATTTTAATATCGCCCATTTTCTGAAAATCGTTGCCTATGTCGTTCCTCTCATTGGCTTGACCCTGGATTATATCCGTGCCCAGAAAACGTTGCAGTTGGAAATCACAGAACGCATAGAAGCAGAAAATGCATTAAAAATCATCGAAACCCGGCAGCGTACTATTCTGGAAACAGTGGCTGATGCCATCATCACTATCAATAAAAAGGGCATTATTCAAACATTCAATCCTGCTGCTGAGAAAATTTTTGGTTACCCAGCTGCCGAAGCGTTAGGGAATAATATATCCATGCTTCTGCCTGAAAAAGAACAAAAAGAGCACGACGGCTATGTTATGAATTCGCAACTACATTCGCTCCGCATTTTCAATCAAGACCGTGAGTTACACGGGCGACGTAAAAATGGTTCGCTGTTACCACTGGAACTCAATATCGCACCAATGAAATTGGAAAAGGAACAAGGATTTGTTGGCGTCCTGCGTGATATCACCGAACGTAAAAAAAATGAACGTGCATTACAAAATGCGATAGAGAAAGCCGAAGCGGCCAGCCAAGCCAAGTCTCTCTTTTTAGCGACCATGAGCCATGAAATTCGTACTCCGATGAATGCGGTATTAGGCATTCTTGGCCTGCTCAAGGAAAGCACTCTGAATAACCAGCAGCGACATTTAGTACACACGGGGCGTGAATCTGGCGAATTGCTGTTGACAATTATCAATGACATCCTCGATTTTTCCAAAATGGAGGCTGACAAACTGCAATTGGAACACACTTGTTTTGATCTTCATCGCTTGCTAACTAACAGTATCGAGCTGCTCAAACTACAGGCTGAACGTAAAGGGCTCATCCTTGAGCTAAACCTGGAATCAGACTTGCCACGTTATGCCAAAGGTGATCCCGATCGACTGCGCCAGATTCTGCTTAACCTGGGTAATAATGCGACTAAATTTACTCGCGATGGCCGAATCAACATCAGCGCCTCCGCTGCTTTCATTAATGATACAGCGTTCACCCTGCACTGCACCGTGCAAGATACGGGCATAGGCATTTCCCAAGAACACCAGGCTACTTTGTTCGAGGAATTCACGATGGCAGACCAGGGACACACCAGAACCCATGAAGGAACAGGGCTAGGGCTCGCCATTTGTAAACGCCTAGTCTCGCTCATGCAGGGCAGTATTAACATGAGTAGTGAAGCTGGAAAAGGCAGCCTTTTCTTTTTTGATGTGAAGCTCGAGTTGGCAACAGAACAGGAATGTGGCAACGCACAAGCAATAATGAAACCACAGCAACTGCCTCCAGCTAATACACGTATCCTGTTAGCAGAAGATAACCCCGCCAACCAAATGGTGATCAAAAATATCCTGGAATCTTCTAACTTGCGGGTCGATATTGTTGCCAACGGTCGTGAAGCCATTGAGGCCGTACGTCATCTGCCTTACGACATCGTACTAATGGATATTTCCATGCCGGAAATGGATGGCATAACAGCGACTCGGGAAATTCGCCAACTCCCCGGGAAAATGAGCAAACTTCCCATTATTGCCCTTACCGCTCATTCACTATCAGGAGATAAAGAACGCTTTCTTGCGGCAGGCATGGATGAGTACCTGAGCAAACCCATAGACCGCACCGCCATGTTACACTGTATCGCCCACTGTATCGGTAATACCATCGAACAAAAACCTCAGCCGGACTCAGTGATACCACAAGCCAACACACTCCCTATCAATACCACAGATAATCATATGGACCCGTTTGTAAATGAAAGTGTACTGCAACAACTAACGCATGACACTGCCCCCGAAATCGTTCCTCGACTACTGATGTTTTACATCGAGGATGCCCGCAAACGGGTAGCACAAATCCAGAATGCCATCATAAAAAAAGATATTGAAGCCCTGGAATTTGAAAGCCATACATTGGGTAGTAGCGCTGCGGCTCATAGCAATACAAAACTGTGCGCTCTGGCACGAAAAATCGAGTGTCTTTGCCAGGAAGGTGCCTATCAACAGGCACTATCGGAGGCTGCATCCTTATCATCCGTTGCCAATGAGTCTTTCCGTCAGCTGGCAGAACGTGCCAATAAAAAATTTGAATAACTAATAAAGAAGAAAAAACATGAGTGATAAACCAAATGTACTTTTAGTAGAGGACGCAAAACCCCAGGCGGTACTCTTCCAGCAATATCTTAAAAATGAAATGATTAACCTGACCCATGTCGCTACAGGAGAGGACGCTAAGACAATCATTGCCACAAACCCACCTGATTTAATCCTGCTCGATCTTAAATTACCGGATATGGAGGGACAGGAAATCCTGCACTGGATAAAACAGGAAAAATTTCCCACATCTGTCATTATCATCACCGGCCACAGCTCAGTGGATGTTGCTGTAAGTGTTATGCGCATTGGCGCAGAAGATTTTCTGGAAAAACCGGTCACTGCAAGCAGACTGCAAACAACCGTCAGAAACCTGCTGGAACGATCCCGCCTGCAACATTTAATTGATGATTACCAAAATACATTTGATCGTCAGCGCTACCATGGTTTTATCGGTTACAGCCTACCCATGCAAGCGGTCTACCGTATTATCGATGCCTCAGCTCCCAGTAAAGCCACCGTATTCATTACGGGTGAAAGCGGTACTGGCAAAGAGGTTTGTGCCGAAGCAATCCATGCACAAGGCACGCGTGCCGAACAACCTTTTATCGCATTGAATTGTGCTGCCATTCCCCACGACCTGATGGAGAGTGAAATTTTTGGGCACATTAAAGGTGCCTTTACTGGCGCTTCTGCCGAGCGTAAAGGTGCCGCTTTGCTTGCTAATGGTGGCACTCTATTTCTGGATGAAATTGGCGAAATGGACCTGGACTTGCAAACCAAATTATTGCGATTCATTCAAACCGGTAGCTTTCAAAAAGTTGGCGGCAATAACCTGGAAAAAGTTGATGTGCGTTTTATTTGTGCCACTAACCGAGATCCACTGGAAGATATCGCTGCTGGACGCTTTAGAGAAGACCTTTACTACCGGTTACATGTCGTTCCACTGCACCTGCCACCTTTACGCGACCGTGGTGACGACATCATAGAAATTGCCCAACACTTCCTTATTATCTATGCACAGGAAGAAGGTAAAGGATTCACAGCATTCACCCCTGAGGTCGAGGTTATTCTTCGGCGTTACAATTGGCCAGGAAATGTGCGCCAGCTACAGAATGTCATCCGTAACATTGTCGTTCTGCACGATGAAAAATCCGTCACCCTGGCCCATCTTCCAGCACCACTTAACACATCATTAAACAAGTTGGAAATTGCTCATTTAGCACAACCCTTACAACAAACAGAAGCTACAGATAATCACAAACATACACCAATAAAATCATTAGCCAGCGTCGAGCGTGATGTCATTGAACGAGCGATTAAAATCTGTGATGGCAATATCCCAAAAGCTGCCGCTCTACTTGAAGTAAGTCCTTCAACAATATACCGGAAAAAGCAGGGATGGGGGTCAACCTAATCGGCGGCATTGCATAGCATCGAGACTTACGGTTTTGGAATAATCAATAAACATCTGCAATCCCTGGGCTAACGTATACTTAGCTGCCACACCTAAAGCCTGTTGTGCATAGCCAGGATCACCAACCGATACACGTATATCACCTTTGCGTGTTGATTGGTATATAACCGGTACTTGCCGTGTCGTAATCGACATCACTGTTTTTGCAAGTTGATTGATCGTAACAGTCTCACCAGTACAAACATTAAATACAATGGGAGTACGGTTTATATTTTTCATGGCTGCACGTAAAAACCGCACGACATCTCCAACATAAATAAAGTCACGAGCCTGTTCTCCATCACCAAAAATAGTCAATGCCTGATGATTCATGACCCTATCCACAAAGATCGAAATAACACCTGAGTAGGATGAGGCGGGGTTTTGACGTGGCCCATAGACATTAAAGAAGCGCATACCGGTGGTAGGAACACCATGTACCAATGATGCAACTCGTGCATGTAATTCTGAACCAAGTTTATCAACCCCATAGGCTACCAAAGGGCTTGCCGCTGAATTCTCCCTCAAGGGAATATCGGCATTATCACCATAAACCGCTGCGGACGAGGCATACACCACGGGTATTCTCTTTTTTTTGGCCGCATCAAATACGTTAATTGTGCCCGTCAAGTTTACCTGATGGGTGCGGACCCACTCTTCATTGGATTGTTGTACTGAAGCAATGGCTGCAAGATGGAAACACCCGTCTATATCGTGCATACAGTGGCGAACCGTTTCACTGTCAGCAACATCTCCCGTAATAATTTCACATTGAGGTGGAACATTCTCTATCTTGCCAGTAGAAAAATCATCGAGAATGCGTATCTGATGTCCATCCCTCAGCAGACTTTCCGCTAAGTGTGAACCAATAAAACCACAACCACCGGTCACCAAATAATTTTTCATGTTATACGCCCGTTTTAAAATTGATATCTACCTGAACGATAGGCAAGCGGCATGCCAAACTAAAATAAGCAGGTTTCAGGTTATTTTTTAGAGCATCTGAAAATGACCGGCAGCACTCTGCATTGCACTTTGCATCTGCGGGTGTCGATTCTTGCAATCTGCACCCTTCAATAATAAGTATTAATACCCGTATTGTTAAATATGAATTAATCGCTAAAAACGTGCTACTTTTAAAATCACCAAGCATTTAACGCAGAAATCGCAGAGAAAAACATTAAACACTCTGTGTTTTTTCAATCCTTGTGTTTATAACGCGCCATTTCTCACTCTCTCGACAACATAACTTTCCGGTATTCTGGAATACATTCTTAAGAATGCCAATTTCTGTATTTCAACTAAAAATAAGTCAGAATGGCGGTGTACCTAATCAATCTATTCACATAAATCGGCATCAATATTGCAACCATATATTACAATAAAAAAATGAGATGCTTCATGAAACAAAAAAACAAGTGTATTTGGATTTTACTGGATAGCCGCAAGCCAGGAGGCATTGAATCTCATGTATTGCAATTGGCCAAAGGATTACATAACCACAATAAAGATGTGACCGTAGTTTTTTTTACTCACTATGGAGACCATCCATTACGGGTTGATCTTCAACAGCTGGACATTAACACTATTTGTCTGGATGGACGCATTACCACTTTATGGAAAAAAATACGTAAAGCACAGCCATTAATTCTTCACACCCACGGCTACAAAGCGGGGGTTTTGGGTCGCATCGTTGCCATGCTTTGTAAAATTCCAACTACATCCACCTATCACGCAGGTGAAATTTCATCCGGCAGAATGAACATATATGACTGGTTAGACCGGAAAACTGCTTGCCTAGCGGCCAGTGTCTTTGCCGTTAGTCCACAGATTGCACAACGTTTACCCGTCAATGCTAAGGTGGTTGATAACTTCGTTGATTGTAGTCACCTGAAAATATCAAGCGGACAGCAAATTGCTTTTGTAGGACGGCTCAGTTCAGAGAAAGGCCCCGATTATTTTTTGAGATTGGCCAGTCGATTCCCAGAATGCCATTTTCATGTTTATGGCGATGGGCCACAGGTGAAAGAACTGAAAGCCTCTGCATCCAGAAACCTCTATTTTCACGGCCAACAGCATGACATGGCATCAGTCTGGCCCCGGATTGGCCTGCTAGTTATGCCTTCACGTCATGAGGGTATGCCCATGGCGGCACTGGAAGCGATGGCTCAAGGCATTCCGGTACTGGCTTCCCGCGTCGGAGCCCTCGACCAACTGGTCGATACCAACAGCAACGGCTGGCTGGTCGCATCGGGAAATGATGATGAACTGGCAGACCGTTTGCAATTATGGCTTAGCATGAGTGAACAGAAAAAAAATCATTCAAACAAGCTGCCAGACAAACAATTTTACAACGTTTCTCTGCCGATATCGCCATACCACAACTCATCTCCAGCTACGGGCAGATCGCAAGCTGATTGCAATCTGCGAAGCAAACCAGAAAAACATACCGATAAAAATAATATTTTTGTTATTTTTCGATAAAAATCCATTAACAAACCTCATTACAGCGCTTGGCTCATCTCTTGCAAATCCTTTGATTACAGAACTTTTAGTCATTCAGGGCATCAGTATGCAATTACACCACATCAACCACCAAAGTATCATCCTTACCTTTTTCCATCATTGGGCCGCAGACGAAATAAATTCCCCAATAAGGTCACATCATGCGCTCTAAACGCCACTTACTGGTTATCGATCCCATCGCTTTTACAGGTGGATCAAAAGTTGCCACCGAAAATATTTTACGCTTACTCGATAGTGAACAAATGCGCATCACCATTTTGACAGCAGATGCCGACTCATGGCATTGGCCACAATTAAAACGAGTGCGCCTGTTTGAACCCAAATGGCTATCCCGGCAGGAACAAGGCATTTCTTATTTTCTGCGCCACCTGTTCATTGCCTTTCAACTGATACTGACACGTTTACGCTTTGGTCGACTGGATATTACTATGGGTGCATCCGGCCCCGGCGTTGATCTGGCGCTTTATTTATTAAAGCCTGTTTTGGGATTTTGTCTTGTGCAATTAATACATGGCCCGGTTGCCCGTTCTCGCACTATTGCCCGTTGTCTACACGCAGCGAATGAAGTCCATTATTTAGAAAGTACCGATGCTTCCCTGATTGACGCACTACACACCCTTACTTTTACACAACATAAACTCACAGCACCCCATTTTCAGATCATGCAAAATGGTCTGCCCGATCATGCTTGGCCAAGCCGCTGCCAAAGCGAACGCCCTGTTATTTTCTGGGCTGCTTCACTACTGAAATGGAAAGGACTGGAAACGCTGCTCGATGCATTAAGACTTCTTGAAACCCGGATACGCCCGGACACTCATATTTGCTATATACGGCCTCAAAAAAACCCGCTGCCAATAAGTGATGCTCCAGTGGCAATTGATGCAGTGTACTGGCATGAAAACCCAGCGCATCTGGACAAAATACGCGCCACCGCCAATATTTTCGTTTCCACCAGTCATCATGAACCCTTTGGTCTTTCCATACTGGAAGCTATGGCGGCAGGTCACTGTGTATTGATCCCCGCAGATGATGCCTACTGGGATCGTACTCTGAGAAACAATATCAACTGTATCAAATATAGCCCGGGCAATACGATGGACCTTGCCAATAAACTACGTTCTCTCAGCGATGACATCGAACGCGTTCGCACTCTGGGCAATGCTGCCGCCAAAACAGCTTGCCACTATCGAGCCGAAACCCGATACACCACAATTAAAAATTCCCTGCAAGGACAAATAACGTCTCAAAAAAATGGGCAAGCGCCCCAGGAAAACACGGAAAATATTCCATGATTTATCAACTACGCCGTTTGCCTGATGGATTAAAACAGGCCATCCTTTACGGCACAAGCATTGCGCTAATGAAGGGAGTATCACTGCTGATGCTGCCATTTATTGCCTACCATTTGTCACCGGAAGAATTCGGTCGACTTGAAGTCATCAGCACCTTCGCCATTATCGGCAGTATCCTGGTAGGCATGGGCATGGAAAATACCTTATTCCGGTTTGCGGGAATATCACGTAACGCCAAAGATCGCCAACGCCTGGCCGCAGAAATTTTCACCCTGACCTTGATTATCGGCAGTACCGCCTGGCTTATCGGATGGTTTGCAGCGGAATTAATCGCCAGCTGGATACCGGGCAATCCCAGCCCCTACGAACTGCGACTGGTAATCTCAATGCTGGCTCTGGAAGGGTGTATTTCCATCCCGCTTGGCTGGTTGCGCATGCGCAACCAGGTAACCCGTTTTTTTCTTGCCACAGTCGGACGTGCGCTGGCCCAGGCACTACTTGTAGTTATTTTATTAAATCTCGACAGAGGTGTCGAAAGTGTATTGGAAGCTGGCCTAATAGCCGCCGTAGTGCAAGCACTGATACTCAGCTATTTGCATATTCGCGATACTGGATTCGGCCTCAGTCGCACTACCGGGGTTCGCACACTTATTTACAGCCTTCCCCTGGTCGGCAGCGGCTTGGTAGCCTTTGCACTGAATGGTTTGGATCGCTGGGTTCTGGCAGATTATACTTCTTTGACCGATGTGGCCCAATTCGCTGTCGCCGCTAAATTTGCATTAGCGGTCGTGTTACTACTACAGCCCTTTGGTATGTGGTGGTTACCGCGCCGCTTTGCGGTCATTGATGAACCTGGAGGACATAAAAAAGCCGCCCATTTTATTGCATTGGGCATTGTACTGGCTTTGATCATCACGGTATTAATCGGTCTTAGCTCTCCACTACTGATAAACTGGTTACTACCCGACAGCTATGTCATGGCAAGTCAGTATGCTATCGGCCTAGTACTGGTTATGCTGCTCAAGGAAATGGCCGAGCTGGTCAACCCGGGCTGTTTCATTGGTAAAACCACCGGCACCCAGTTGCTTATCAACACTATTGGAGCCATAGTCGGCATTGTCGGTATGCTCTGGTGGACACCTGATTATGCGGTATGGGGTATTATCTTTGCACTGCTCTCAGCACAAGCTCTTCGTCTGCTGCTGTTTTTCATTGCCAGTCAATACTATTTACCATTGCCCTATCCCGCCCGCTCACTGATGATGATGATGATGATCAGTAGTGGCTGGTTAATACTAGGCTCCCAGACCTCTACTGCTGGGCAACAACTGCTGCTTATTACAATAGCGATGATTACCCTGTTAACAGCTGCCCAACTGCTCAAACTCATCCCGCTACCCAAAATGACGGCAAAAAAAGTATTTTCGTGATGGTACTGAACACCCAATACCGATCCATTCAGATACTGCTAACGCTCTCTTTATGTCTGTTACTCGGCATTTTATGGAAATTAATCCCGCACCCGGCCCTGGCTATTGCCATCGGCCTGTTTCCTATCGCTATATTATTCTCACTACATCAGCCTTTCCTGATAGTTCTATTGTTTGTGATGTTTTCCTTCTTCCGTATTCATGAAGTCTTTCCACAACTCTACGATTTAAAAATTCCTTTATTACTCTCCATGGCCTCACTGGGTGCATTAGGCTGGCACATCGGGCTGACACAAAAGATTAAAGCCTGGTGGTGCCCGGAACTCACTGCCCTGTCAGTGTTCTTTGGACTGGTAGTGCTTGGCACTTTAATGGCCAGTAACATCCCCGTTGCCATAGAGTATTTCAAGAATATCTATTGGAAAATCATCGTAATGACTTTTGCCATCGCCTGGCTTGCCTCCACCGCCCGGGATTTTTCCCTGGCCTCCAAACTCATTACATTTTCCGGCATGCTGGTCGGCCTGGTCGCCCTTTCCAACAAAATGAATGGTATCGGCCTAGTGGAAGAAACACGGGTCACCATCGGTCGAAACATTGGTTCGGTTCTGGGTGATCCTAATGATCTGGCTCTGGTATTAATGCTGCCTGTTGCCTTTGCCATCAGTCTAGCCACGACAGGCGGCATGGGGCGCTTCACCAAACTCTTCGGTTTATTCAGTGTGTTGGTGCTTTTTTTTGCGGTCATTGCCACTCAAAGTCGAGGAGGCTTACTCGGTATTATGGCAATATTCGGTGTTTACGGTTATCGCCGCATTCAATCCAAAGCACTGATTTTCAGCCTTGCAGGGGTAGCCGTCATTGCGCTTTTTGTACTTGCCGATATCTCAGGCCGCGCCTCAGGTGGTGCCGCAGAAACAGGCATTGACGCCTCAGCCATGGGTCGCTTGTATGCCTGGGAAGCTGCATACAGGATGGCACTGCACAACCCCTTTAGCGGCGTCGGAATTAATAACTTTTACGCCAACTATTTTTTTTACAGCCCACATTGGGATGGACGGAACCATGCAGTACACAGCACCTGGTTTGGTATATTGGCCGAAACCGGCTTTCTGGGGCTCATCGCATTTATCACTGCTATCGTCATGCTGGTAAAAACATCGTTTCATTCCCTGAAACGTATCGAACAAAACCTCAACCAGATTGATCCCGCTATACATGCCACAGCACAAGCGGTACTGGCAGGTCTGCTGGGCACAGTGGTCTCCGCCACATTCCTGACCCAGGGGTTTACCTGGCCAATCTATATTCTTGCCGCGCTGGTGATAGCCGTTGCCCGATGGGTGAATTTACATCTCCCACCAATACCGGTAACAAAATCGCCTCCACAGAAGATCAGTCACAACAGGTAAAGAAATATGCGCACTAACAAACAGCCGTACACACAACCATTATCAATCCTGATCATCGACGATTCCAACAGTGAGCGTATACTGCTGGGAACCATATTGAGAAAACAAGGGCATGCAGTAACAGAAGCTGCCATTGGTATTCAGGCGCTCACACTTCTTTTTAATAAATCAAAAATATTTGACCTTATTTTTCTGGATGTTCGTATGCCCGGCATAGATGGTTATGAAACCGCACGGCGTATTCGTGCCATTGAAAAAGAACAGTCCGAAGAATGGTGTCCCATTATTTTTCTCAGTGGACAAACCAATCCTGAAAATATTGCTGATGGTATTGATGCTGGGGGTGATGATTATTTGGCAAAGCCCGTCAATTCCATTGTCTTAAATTCCAAAATAGCCGCTATGCAACGTATTGCTGATATGCGACAACAACTGCTCATATCCAATCAACAGCTGGAAGTACTGGCGCATACGGATGAACTAACACAACTGCCAAACCGTCGCCATTTTATTGGCATACTCGATTCCGAACTAGCGCGAGCGCGACGCCACAATACGCCACTCTCAATTGCCTATATGGACCTGGATCATTTTAAAGAAATCAATGACACACACGGCCACGAAGCTGGGGATACTGTATTATTATCCGTTGCCAAAGTGCTTTCCAAAAACTTGCGCATCGAAGACAGTATCGGTCGTATTGGTGGTGAAGAATTTTGTATTTGTTTGCCGGGTGCAGACACAGCCCATTCTTTAGAACCCTGTGAACGATACCGCTCACTTATTGAAAACTTGAGAATCCCAATGTCTTCTCAAGTATTAACCGTAACGGCAAGCTTCGGGCTGACCAGTATTCTCCCTGACTCAGATGATTCCACTCGTCTGCTGGCACGTGCAGACGAAGCTCTTTATCAAGCCAAACAACATGGGCGTAATTGCATCAAAGTTATTTAAAGAATAATGATCAATTAAACCCACTCTTTTAAAATTTATTTGCAAAGCGCACAGCAGTTTGCAAATTATCCAGTATTGCAACCCTCCTACCCCCGAAAAATAATCGATAACTTATTGTTTTTATTGAGTCATTAAAACTGGCCCGTTCTCTGCAATACCTTTCGTGAATGAACACAAAATATACCAACATGGATGGAATTTTCGAAGTGTGCAATGAACCATCCACTTCACAAATCCCGTTAACATTGGGTCATTAATATGATAAATATCAGCCTGAACAAAACCAAACAATGGCTGAAGCGTAGCGAAACTCCCTTGGTAAAAAGGTTGTTCACACAACTCAAAAGCATATCTCAGTTCGAAATACCGACACCTCGACTTGCGGTTACACCTTTGTATTTTATCCACTGCTCCCTACGCACGTTGATCACAACATTGACCCGAATATTCTGGTGGACACCGTTATTGAAAGGACGCTGTGACAGTGTTGGCCATAACTTGAATCTTTTTGGTGGCCTGCCCTTTATCAGTGGAGCATTACGAATCAGCATGGGAGACAACTGTCGGATTTCAGGACACACCACTTTCAGTGGCCGTACCTGCGCTCAACAAATACCGGAACTGCGAGTGGGTAATAATGTTGATATTGGTTACATGACCACCATTGCCGTAGGCCAGCGAGTAGAGATCGGTAACAATGTACGCATCGCCGGTCATGCTTTTTTAGCAGGTTATCCTGGTCATCCATTGGATGCCAAAGCCCGTGCCGCCGGACAACCTGAAACCGATGACCAGGTCGGCAATATCATTCTGGAAGAGGATGTCTGGCTGGCAACCAATGTCTCTGTTCTGGCTGGTGTCCGTATCGGACGAGGTACTATCGTAGCAACGGGCAGCGTAGTGACTCGTGACCTTCCTGCAATGGTGTTGGCAGCAGGAATACCTGCACGCGTCATTCGACATCTGGATAACCCTGAACACAAAAAGCATCAGTAATAAGATGAAACGTGACCTGATTATTTTTGCTGAAGACTGGGGTGGTCTACCCAGTAGTACTCAACACCTGATCAATCATCTGGCAAAACACCGAAAGATAATCTGGGTAAATTCTATTGGCCTTCGTCGCCCAAATTTTGGCTGGCAAGATATCAAACGCGCCCTGAATAAATTACGTGGAAAAAAATCAATTTGCGCTGAAAACAGCACCACAGATGAAGATAAAAAAACATTACCCAATAACAATTTTTACATTGTCTATCCTCGCACGCTGCCCGCCCCACGTAGTCAGCTTGGCCGTTGGTTAGCGGCGTGGTTACTCAGCAAGCAAATCACACCCATAGTGAAAAAAGCTAACCTGCAATCCCCCATACTTTGGATATCATTACCAACCGCCATCGATGTTGCAGGAAAACTGGGGGAATCCGCATTAGTATATTACTGCGGAGATGACTTTTCCGCACTAGCTGGAGTAGATCATGACACCGTTACCAAACGTGAAAAAGAACTCGTTGAAAAAGCAAATTTGATTATTTCTGCGAGTAAACAATTGTGTGAAAAATTTCCACCATCACGTTCTTTTTTGTTACCCCACGGTGTTGATTATTCGTTGTTTTCCAAACCTGCCCCACGAGCAACTGACTTACCCAATGACGGCCGTCCTATCGCTGGTTTTTACGGCAGCATTTCCGCATGGCTAGATATTAAAATGCTACAAACCACCATAGAAAGAATGCCGGATTGGCATTTTGTTTTTATTGGAAAGTCAGTAATCGACATCAGTAAACTCACTCAATTTTGTAATGTGCATATGTTGGGAGAAAAGGCACATCATCAACTGCCATCTTACAGCCAGCACTGGACGGCTTCCTTGCTGCCATTTGTTGATAATGCACAAATTCGATCCTGTAACCCACTTAAACTCAGTGAATATTTAGCCGCAGGGCGACCCATTGTCAGCACAGAATTTCCTGCAATAACCCCTTTTCGTGGGCTGATACAAATTGCCAATAACAGTGAAGCTATGGTTGAAGCATTAAAAACCAGCCAGCATGTTGGCAGCTTACCCGGCTTCCCCAAAGCATTGCGTAATGCCATTTCTAAAGATAGTTGGGAATCCCGTGCCCGACAAACAAGTCAATGGCTGGAAGCGCTATGAACAAAGAAATGAATACACTCAGTTACCGAATTTTACATATATTGAGTAGCGGTTGGAGAAACCGTTACACCATCATCATACCAATACTAACATTGCCTATTTTAGGGCTGTTAATTGGTATATTTATTCCTAAACAATATACATCCCACACCAGTATGTTGGTTCAGGAAACTGCTAAAATGAATCCTTTTTTAGAGGATTTGGCAGTATCTGTCGTGATTAATGATCGAATAGATGCGCTTGAAACGCTATTGCATAGTCGCCATATACTGGGAACAGTTGCTGAGGAAAGAGGGTTAATTAACGAAGAAACATCCGCAAAAGAACATGATCAAATCATTGCCAGAATTTCAAACTCCCTAACCGTACAAATGGTTGGTAGAGATTTGATACGCATCGACTACAAATCAGATAATCCGGAAGGTATGAAAGAAATGCTGACCACAGTCAGCAAACAATTTGTTGAACAGTTGCTGTCACCAGAACTCTCATCAATGAAGGACTCCAGTCATTTTTTGACCGAGCAGCTTACACACCGTCAAGAGGCATTACAACGGGCAGAAACTGCACTCGTCGAGTTCAAAAACCAACACGCCGATGAATTACCCGAATTACACCTCAGCAATATATCCCGTCTGACCCAATTGAGACAACGCCTGTCCGAACGCCAAGCTGAAATGGCAGGAGCCATTCGAAGCCTTGGAGGATTAGATCAGCAACTCTCAAAAACTAATCCGATATTAAGCCGCATTGAAGAACAAATCATACGCATACGCGGAGAATTAGTACTCAACCGTACACGCTATACTGACCAACACAGCAGCATTCAAAATGCGCTAAGAAAACTTGGGCGTTTAGAAGAAGAGCGACAGCACACCCTTACACATACCGAACAAACAATCGATGTCGCACAGCTATGGGTTATTGCTAGCAACGCACCCATCAACTCTGGCATACATGAACAACCATTATTAGTTTCACAACTTGAAAACCTGCAACTAACTCGCAGCAAAGTAGATGGCTTGAGTGAAGAAATTAAAAGCCTTAAACAGATGGTCACAGAATTGGAAAGCCAGACCGCAGAGTATGGTGAAAACTCAAGTGAATTTTCCAGACTGGAACGTGATTTGAATATAAAACGTAACCTTTATGATGACCTTATTTTACGCTATGAAAAAGCACGCATTACAGGTTCTTTAGGCATTTTCGAGCGTGACAAACGGGTCAAAGTGATTGACCTCCCCTTTACGCCAACAGCACCTGTCAATTCCCCATTATATTTCTTTATTTTTTCTGGCTTGTTGGGCGGAATTCTTCTTGGCTGTAGCTTCGCGGTAATTCTTGAGCTCTGCGACACCTCATTACGTCGCCGTGACCGTCTGGAAGAATTGACCGGTGTCCCGGTATTGAGCCGTATTTCTTTTCTATCCAAACCCTCCATTTAAAAAACAATTAATGTATGAATATTTAAAGAGGTATGACATGACTACAGTAGTTCAAGTCGTCCAACATATGCGCCCCGGTGGAATAGAAACCATGGCATTAGATTTTATTAATTTCTGTGAAGAAAATGAAAAAACAGTGATTATTAGTCTGGAAGGAGATATAAAATCTGCCATCCAACACTGGCCTAGACTAAAGCCCGTGTCAGACAAACTTATTTTTCTTGATAAAAAACCAGGTTTAAAGCTATCCCTGTTTTATCAACTCAGTCGCCTACTTAAAAACATGAAAGCTAATGTTGTTCATACACATCACATTGGCCCATTACTTTATGCCGGGATAGCTGCACGTTTGTCTGGAGTAAAACATCTAATCCATACTGAACATGATGCTTGGCACTTAAATAATTCACGGAGATGTAAACTGCAACGTTGGGCCATTCGCCTGACTCGCCCACAGTTGATTGCCGACGCAAACAGTGTTGCTGTTAGTGTAAAAAAGAAATTACGACTGAATAAAAAAATCAATGTTATTCATAATGGTATCGATACCAAACATTTTATTCCAGGAAACCAGAGCATTGCCAGGCAACGGCTTGGATTACCGCAAAACGTACAAATTGTTGGTTGTAGTGGTCGCCTGGAAAAAGTGAAAGGACAAAAGAGCCTGATTCTATCTCTGTCCCAATTACCGGACACGGTACACCTTGCACTGGCTGGGGAGGGTTCTCTCGAAACCGAATTACGCCATCTCACTCAATCACTTAAACTTGATGATCGCGTCCATTTCCTTGGGCGTATTGATGAAATGCCGACCTTTTACCAGGCGCTGGATATTTTTTGTTTGCCTTCATTAAATGAAGGCTTACCTTTATCACCACTTGAAGCACAGTCCTGCGGAATTGCCTCCGCCGTAACGGATGTAGGTGGTTCAGCTGAAGCCCTCTGTCCAGACAGCGGCAGGCTAATACCCGCAGAAAACATCAGTGCCATGTCATCAATCATACATAAAACACTCAGACACCCAAGTAAAACAGATCCCCGGTGTTTTGTGCAACAACACAGGGATGTACGTTTAATGGCCAGAAATTACACCGCCATACGACAGAAAGGAGGTTGAAATGAATGAACTATTGATTATTATTTTCACATTAACCAGCGCGTTATTAGTGATCTACCATCATCTGGGATACCCTTTGATTTTGCGCATGGCAAAACGACTAAAACCGAAACACCCCGTTATTGCACGTACCCGCCACTACACACCCAATGATGATGATAAAAAATTACCAACAATTGCCATTATGATTCCGGCATACAATGAACAACAATGGATTACTGATAAAATACGCAATCTTGCGATACTTGATTATCCTACAAAACGATTAAAAATCATTATTGCCTGTGATGGATGTACCGACGATACCGAAAAAGTTGCGAGGCAAGTTTCCAGTGAAGCTGAATGCCAACACCTGAAAATTGAGATACTGTCTTTCAAAGAAAATCGCGGTAAGGTCGCCGTAATCAATGAGGTTATGCAGAAAATTACCAGTGACCTGGTTGTATTGAGCGATGTCTCCGCACTGGTATCCATCGATGCACTGCTTATTGCTGCCGAACACTTTAAAGACCCCAATATCGGGGTTTTAAATAGTCATTACCATTTACTCAACCCTGGATCCGCTGGCGAAGCCATCTATTGGCGCTATCAAAGCAACATCAAAGCCAGTGAAGCCGCACTAGGCTCAACTTTGGGCGCACATGGTGCTTTCTATCTTTTCCGGCGCTCACTATTTCAGCCCCTGGCACCTGACACTATCAATGACGACTTTATTCTTCCCATGAAAATTGTCGCCGCTGGTTACCGTGCCGATTATGAGAATGCCATAAATGCTTTGGAGCTGGAAAAAGCTGACAATACCCAGGACCACCAACGTCGTTATCGTATTGCCGCTGGAAATTTTCAACAACTCTTACGTCTGAAGAGACTGTTATTGCCGAGTTATGGCGGCATTGCATTTGCTTTTATCTCAGGTAAAGCACTGCGTGTTCTGATGCCTTTCCTAATGATATTCTCGCTTATCGGTAGCCTGTTGTTATCAATGGACTACCTGCTGTTTGCATTTTTGGCCATCATTCAGGTATCCGCTTATCTGCTGGCAGGCTGGCACCTTTTATTTCGGCCCAAAACGTCAAATAGGATCATTGAAGCTCTTACCTATCTTGTCGGTGGTCATGCCGCTGGGCTGGTCGGGACTCTTCGTTACCTTTTCGGCCTTGAGCGTGGTCACTGGAAACGAATAAAGCCAAATGCATCACAATAATTTTTTTACTGACACCCGTTTGTACAATAATAACCACAAAGGCACCCAATAATGGCCACCACTTTTCATATCGATCCAGTAACAGGTTGGGCAAAACGTTTAACTGATGTATTACTGGCTACTACCGGACTATTATTAACTCTGCCACTTTTCCCGCTGATTGCATTGGCAATCAAACTGGACTCCCCCGGTCCGGTATTTTTTAAACAATTGCGTATAGGGAAAGCGCTACCGGATCGGGTGGAACTTTTCGAAATAATCAAATTCCGCACCATGGTGGTTAATGCTGAGACTCAATCGGGAGCAACCTGGGCAAAAAAACAAGACCCAAGAATCACCAAAGCAGGACTGTTTATGCGCAAAACCCGTTTGGATGAGTTGCCCCAGTTTTTCAATGTTCTACGGGGTGAAATGTCAATAATTGGACCAAGACCCGAACGCCCTGGGTTTTATAAACAACTTGAACAGGATATTCCTTTTTTTGCAGAAAGAACCTATGGCGTCACCCCTGGCATTACCGGTCTGGCGCAAGTAAACCAGGGATACGATACCTGCATAGAAGATGTGCGTTCCAAAGTCGGCTTTGATCACAGTTACGCACTGGCACTGAGCAACCCTATTGCCTGGTTGAAAATGGATTTCTGTATCATTTTTCGTACTCTGGCAGTAATCATGATGAGGCGAGGCCAATGATGCCGTTGGGGTTCGCAAGCTCACCACCAACCTACGAATTTATTAACTGAATGATATTGGTGATCCCCCTTTATTAGTCGATTTATTCTACCGCGTATAGCGGCCGATATTATCGGCAGTATCAAGACACCCAAGAATATTCAACAGCGTTGATTTACCAGAACCGGACGGCCCCATAATGACGACGAACTCACCTTTATTGATCTCAACGGAAACATCCCGCAATACCTGTACCAATAAACTGCCACGTTGATAGGTTTTGTAAATATTATGCAGCCGAATCATTGACTGCCAATTTGCACGGGCCATACAGTATCGTGGTTTTATTTATCAGCCCGCCTGAGATACACCCTGTCACCATCTTTCAGTGTTGTCCCTCTGAGCAAAATAACTTCTTCATCCGCACTCAGACCTTGTTTAACTTCCACCATGGAAAAACTTTCGATACCAGTTTCAATAATTGTCATGCGCACATGCTCACCTTCCAGCACTGCTGCCATGGTTTTTCCATTATGGCGCGTCAATGCTTCAAAGGGTATTTTGAGCGTATTGGGATTCCATATTGTACGGATGTCGGCGTTAAGCTGTTGACCATAGTGAAGCACGGGTGAGTCACTACCAAGGCTGATATACACTTTTATTGAATTTGTATTCTGCTTACTGTCCGCCTCCGCCCCTAAACGCGCCACCGATTCCTGCCATTCCAACCCGGGGAAGGCATCACTGGATACCATTACGACTTGTCCGACGTTAACAACAACGCTATCTGCTGCATCCACATGTGTTTCAATTTCACGTTGTGAATCATCCACCAATGTAAACAGTGTTTCTGCCGGGCCTACCCACTGACCAATTTCGGCATAACGGGCGGTTATCGTGCCGCTAAATGCTGCCGTAATTTTTTGACTGTCAAACTCCAGTGTTGCGCTATGCATTTCTTCCATAGCCATGTCTGCTTTACTACGCGCGGCAAGCAAGTCAGCTTCTGCATTTTCAACCAAATGCCGCGCTACTGCGCCTTTTGCATGTGCTTTGCGCAATAGATCCAGCGTACGTTCTGCCACCACAATATTTTCCCGCGCCGACGACAAACTAATTTTAACGCGGTTCAGACGACGGGTTAATTCACGGTCATCAATTTTGGCCAATACTTGTCCCTGTTTAACCTTGTCTCCCTCTTTTGCCCATATTTCCACCAAACGCCCGGCTCTCGCCGAACTCACATTGACACGTTGTTTGCTCACCACTCGTCCCAACACGCTAACAGACTGAAATATTTCACCGGATTCTACCAACACTGTATCAACCGGCTGGGCTGGCTTAAAATAGGTATCCCAGACCATCAGTGCTGCTGCCGCTAGAACAATGACGCCCAGCACACTCAACAACAAGCCGCGCACTCTTATCCCTTCAATAACGGAAGGCTCCATGCTGGAACGGGAAAACAAACCCGTGCGCTGATTTTCCAACAACGGGTATTGTTCAATTTCGCTGAGAATAGTGTCATCATCTGTTTGTTTGGTATTATGAATATTTTGATCTCCATGCCTCTGCGGTTCAACCATCGGCACTTCTTCGGGTTTCTCCGGTTTAGCGCTGACCACAGGATCAGACAGCTCCACATCAGTCCTTTTATTATCTGCTGTTGCTATACCTGATTCTTTCTCCATCGCCCGCAAAATCGATGAGTCTTTTTTTGCAGGAAAAACTGACTTGGCAACAGGCCGTATACTATTTAACACTGGAATATTTGTTTTTTCGACAGGTAATTCAGCAGATGAGGAAGAAACCAATTGTGATGCTATAGGCAACGTCGGCTTACGCAAAGGACGGTGTATGGCGTGTAATGTCACTACCTTGCCATCGTCCAGGCCACGCTCCATTTTCTTCGGTTTGGCTTTTGACGATGCCGCCTCAGTCTGTCTGCCATCAAATAACAGACGCCGGATATGAGCATCCAGTTCATCGGCGTTCACCGGTTTTTTCATCACCTGATTGGCTCCTGCGTCATACACATTCACCAACACCTCGGCATCCGTAGCACCAGTGATGACAATAATCGGCATAATGCTGATTTTTGGATGGCCACTCTGGCGCAAGGTACGAATCAGGTCATCGCCGTCCATGCCAGTGGAAGATACTTTCAAATCGGTGAGTAGCAGGTCATAGTCTTCCTGCACCAGTGCCACAAAAGCAGGCTCCGCCGAGGAAAAGTGATCAATCTGATAACCAAAAGGGTGAAGCAAGCGCCGCACCACATACGCCGACGTGCGACTATCGTCTACATAACATAAACGCGCTACTACCGGCATATTTTCAGAGCCCGGCGCACCGCTGCTCACTTCATCCCTGGAACCCTTCTTGCCCATATACCGCATACCCTGAAACGTTTACCTAAATACTGCAAAAAACGACCCGCCTTGAATACCTTCAAAGCATCCGCTCATGTAATCGGATAAATTGTCTGTTTTATATGATAACGTAAGCTAGGCTGGGAGCGCTCCCCTGCTGGTGAGACTATATGTCTCAAAGGTGGCTATGCAAACTCGGGCCTTCATCGCATCCCAGCGAACTCGAAAATTCAACCGCCACCCACTTTATCAACCCAACATATTTTATTGTACTCATTAAATGACTGAAACGACTCCTCAACGCACCCTCCCCGCCCTGGGACTTTTATCCATTTTCGGCCTGATACTTCTCATTATCCTGAGCAAACAGAGTAATAGCCCGCAGAAAGACTGGATCGAAGGCTGGCAAGAACTCACCCCATTCACACATCCACGGCGCGCTTTGGCAGCCGCTGCCACAAAGGATTATTTGTATGTGCTGGGCGGTGTCGATGCACAAAATCGATATGTACGTCCGGTGGAATACGCACGCATCCTGCCCGATGGCCAATTGGGGGCCTGGAAGCAAACCAGTGCTTTATTGGAAGGACGTTTCTACCTGGCAGCCGCCAGCTACGATGGATACCTGTATGCGCTGGGCGGTGGTGGCGGACAACTGGGTGATGACAACATACCGCTGGCCTCCGTGGAGCGGGCAAAAATCAATGCGGACGGCAGCCTGCAAGCCTGGCAACACCACAGCTACTTCACTACACCGCGCCGTGGTCTCACCGCCGCCATTATCAACGAGCGCCTCTATGCCATCGGCGGCTATAACGGACTGTTTCTCAAATCCACGGAATTCATCGCACTTGAAGCTGAGCAACAACCCGCCCAATGGCAATTAGCCACACAACAAGCACAAGTGGATCGCTACATCCATGCCAGCGCTATTCTGGGAAATCGAATGTATCTGCTGGGAGGTCACGTAGAAAAAGGCGGATTGATGAGTTATGGCGATGTTGAATTCAGCACAGTGAATGCCACCGGTCAGCTAGCACCGTGGCGTATTGCGCCCACACACCTGCTCACCCCTCGATTCATTGCATCAGCCTTTGCTTTCGACAATTATTTATACATTGTCGGTGGACATGACGGTATCCAGCGGCTCTCCTCTGTAGAAATGGCCCATGTAAACGCTGACGGTAAAATCATTGCGTGGACACCCCAACCCGACCTAAATCACCAGCGTAGCGCCACGGCCATAGCCACTAGCGGGCGTTACACCTATATTGCAGGCGGCATAGATGACCGGGGAGTGCTACGCTCAGTTGAAATGGCACAAATTGGCTCTCATGGAAAATTGGGATATATTGCGCAATCCGACACAGCACTTGCCGGAAAATAAATCTTAGGGCACCATAAGGCCACTGAGTCGAGTCAGCAACAAAAAACTGATCGAAATAAAAAGGTAAAAAAGGGGAACGACAATGATGGATTTTTTAACTTACATGGTCGCTGGTGTTGGCGCACTGGCCAGCGTGCTGCTGATATATCTTGTTATACAGATTTACAGCACTAACAGCCCCTACCGGTAACCTTCGCCCTGCGAGCTATGTGGTAATATCGACGCTCAGCAATCAAAATATTTCTTGTGGTACTGCTGTTGTAAGGCGCTGTTACTATAATAAAAAGACACCCGGAAACGGTGAGGTCTCTGTGATGCTTATGTAAAAGCATGACGGATGGTCACTGTTTTTCAGTGTCGGCAGAACGCATCGGCAACCAGACATTCACCGCCGCTCCTCCTAATTCGCTCCCCGTAATTTCCAACGTGCCGCCATACACCTGCACAATATCGCGCACGATAGACAAACCAATACCATGACCTGCAATATCATTGTCTGCACGACGACCACGCTGCATCACATATTGCACCATCTCCGGCGCTACCCCCACCCCATCATCATCGACACGCAATAAAATATCCCACTGATCTTCTTTTGGTCCGGGTCGGCTCTGGGCCGCTACCCGCACCTGACGGTCACACCATTTGTAGGCGTTATCCGTCAAATTGCCCACGATCTCCAATAAATCGCCCTCGTCACCATGAAACTCAACAGAGGCATCCACATCAAATATCGCATCCACCTTTTTGTCGGCGTACACCTTGTTAAGACCTGCAATCACTTTGCCGACCACTTTCCTAACCTTCACGGGTGCGGTTAACGCCGTCCAGCCGGACGTTGCCGCACGCTGTAGCTGATAACCGGTAATCTGGTTCATATGCTCCACTTGCTCCTGTACAACCTGCGGCAACAAGGATTGTTCGTTCTTATTTTCTGCCGCACTCTGCAATATCGCCAGAGGTGTTTTCAGACTATGTGCCAAATCACCTAAAGTCCGCCGGTAACGATCCAGGTGCTCCTGTTGCTGGGACAACAAGGTATTGATATTGCCGGTCAAACCTTGCAGCTCAGGAGGGTACCCTCCTTGTAGCCTGGCCTGCCGACCGGCCTCAATGGCCGCAAGCTCATTCGTCGCCTTTTTCAGTGGAGACAAACCCCAACGCAAAATAGCCCCCTGCACCGCCAACAACAGCAACGCTACTCCTCCCAATGAACCCCATAAACTACGGCGAAACCCGGCAATCCCGGCATTCAAGCCTGCCATATCCTGTGCAATGCTGAAAGTGTAGGCAAGCTGTGGATCAATAACATCACTCCAGACAACACCATAACTCAACAAATATAACTCCCGCCCTGAAGACTGAATGATTTTTTTGCCCAAACGCTTCGTTCGCGACAAGCCGCGATCAAAAGGAAGCTTCATGTCTTCCATCGATTCAGAACGCCACAACCAGTTTTTATTATTACTGGTTACCTGGGCATACAAACCAGAATTCGAATTGGAAAACCGCCGATCCGGCACTGACAAAGGCATCGTCAAACGACCGCTCTCATTCAATCCGGCGACAGCGATCAGCGCATACACAGAACCCAGCAATTGCTCTTCCAGTGCCTGTTCAACACTATTGCGATAGTTTTGATCCAGAGTAACGCCAGCCAAGCCAAAAAAGCTGGAGAGAATCGCGCTGGCGGCAATTAATACACGAAGATTAAGAGATAACATAGCGGGAACCTGTCGAGCCTGGATGATCGTAATAAAAAAATCTATTCTGGACTATTTTTTGATCCATTTGGGGAGAATTTCGAGTCTGTTTGATGAAAACGTTCAAAACAGATTTTTTACGCGTCCGCATAAAAGGCCGCTATCGGGTAAAATGCTATAGCCCGACAGGCTCTGACTATTAGATAATTGATATTACGCACTCGCAGCCATAGGGTGGGCAAAAACACATGCCCACCCGCTGCATAACCATCAGGCTAAACCGGGTAAGCGCAGCGATTCCACCAAACGGGAAAGGAACCGGTTCAAGGTTCGCTCAGTTATCGACGTTGACCCTGACTCGCCGTTTGCCGGTGAGTTTTTGTTGCAAAGTGTTTTTTGTCAGTGGTCGTGAGCACAAAGGTGATTTGTGATTCTTTATTTAGCATATCAGGTGGAACCGCTGCGCTTGTTCCACCCTACAATCGGAGGCCTGCATAACATCAGTTAGATAATTGTATTTAATGTGAATTAAGGGCTAAATTGCCCTGTTTTCAGTGCATGCAGCATACGGTGAGTTCAAAATGTTCGAAAAAGTCATTGAGATTGAGTGCATTAGACGTTCGCAGTAGGCTCAACTGATGTGTTAGGTTTAAGGTGAATTAAGCGCTAAAAACACGCTGTTTTTAAAAGTCACCAAGTATTTAACCTAGATTCCGTAGTTGACCGTTTAGAGGATGTATTAACCTGTTGATGAATATCATGTTCTATCGATATGAAAAATTCACCCGCTGGGTGAGTTGCTACGGCGTGTAGAGCACGTTGCTTTTTGTGTCTGGCCGCGTTGCAAATCGTCGCAATAGGCAAGCGATTACTCGACAACTACTCCTGCGTCGCCTAAAGCGCCTACTGTTGGTGTTCTACCTTTGGCCATCCATGGCCTCGTTCTCATCGCGCCTTGCCCGTCACAAAATTCAACGCACTCT
>VAPF01012485.1_pt1 | contig 48892 bp, 48 predicted proteins | sample 3393931 | NCBI WGS metagenome assembly VAPF01 (sample SAMN08290437, study PRJNA428436) | hydrothermal vent metagenome | isolation source: Deep-sea hydrothermal vent chimney | place: Atlantic Ocean: South-mid Altantic Ridge | depth 2773 m m | reverse complement strand
CTCATCAACATAAACGTACTCTGTTGAATAATGAATAATGAATAATGAATAATGAATAATGAATAATGAATAATGAATAATGCAACCGTGTTTGATTCAAAAACACAAAACCGCACAATGAAAATATGGGTTGATGCAGATGCCTGCCCAGTGGTAATAAAAGAAATTTTGTATCGAGCTGCGCAACGTACCGGAATACAGTTGATACTGGTTGCTAATCAGCCTCTGCAAATTCCTGCGTCACATTATATTCATTTTATCCAGGTCGGGCAGGGGTTCGATGTGGCAGACAATGAAATTGTTAAACGGTTGACTGCGGATGATGTTGTTATTACCAGTGATATTCCCCTGGCCGCAGATGTCATTGAAAAAGGCGGCGTTGTACTTAGCCCGCGAGGAGAACGTTATACCAAAGATAATATAAAATCCCGTCTTAGTATGCGCGATTTTATGGATAGTCTGCGTTCAGGTGGGGTAAATACAGGTGGCCCGCCTGCATTCAATCAAAGTGACCGGAAAGCCTTTGCAAATCATCTGGATAAAATTTTAGCCAGAAACGCAGCGGCCGGGTGAGATATTACTGAAACGGACAAAAAGGATACTTATTCCTGATCTCTATGATGTTTTTGAAAATGTTTCTTATGGCGCATTTTTTTACGGCGACTGTTCCATACCCACAGGCCACTTAAAGATAACCAGAGTAGGGCTATGGCTGCCGCATCCATCAGGTAAATACCATAAACACCAAAAATACGACCACTGTGCAGGTCGAGAATAATCCGTTCCAGCTTTAGCCCCTTACCACGATATGCCAGCAGTAGCTGTTCGTGTTTATTGTTACTGAGTGAAAATGTTTTTGACCAGTTTATTCCATCGTTTGTCGTGATGTTCCAGTTCAGTATATCTTTATCTGCCATATAATAAAGATGGTCAGTGGCTTCTATCACCGGGCGTTTATCTTTAATACCCAGACGCAGGATATGATTGAAACTGGTAGTAGTTGAAAGTTGTTCGATTAGTTCACCTGTATAGGATAACAGGATAATCTTATCATCCAGGGCAAGCACAATAAATTGCCCACTACTAATGGCACCATGTGGATTTTCATCCAGTGTGCTAATTATTTTATTATTAAAAAATAATTTATTCTGCCATGTGCTAATAATATATTGCTTCGCGTTATGGTTTATACGGTATGAGACTGGCTCACCTTCAGGCTGAATGCCATACCAGTTAAGAATAAAAGCATTTTTAATATAGGTTTTATTAAGGTTTAATAAATTTGTATGGTTAAGCATAATGCCGGTTATGGCAAGAATAATAACCAGGACGAGTGCAAATAAACCGATACGCCGGTGCCATAGAAAGGCGGTAAATTTTTTAGGTTTATGCCGGGTCATTATCTCTGTGTTTTAATTTTAGAAAATACTATTTTTTCTGTTGTATAAACTGATCCAGCAGCAGTGCCACCCGGGCAAGTTTATTAATCGCCCGAACAGAAAGAGTGGCACCTGAAATATTATCAATGGTGGTATTAAGTTGTCCGTTTTTTTCCAACGTAGCCTGTTTGAACTGGTTGGTAAAAAAATCGTAGTGAACCTCCCAACCACGACTTTCACGATAGACCAGTATTTTCAGCTGTTCAATATGTCCATGGTTAATAACGATACCGGTTGTAATTGGTTTATCCTTACCAATTGCTTCCAGTATCCATAATGTACGCTCTTTCTGTTGCCAGTAACGAATACGCAGACCTTTGTATCGGTGTCCGAGAATGGTGGCTATGTTTTTTTTAAGTTCCGTGTTCAGCCATAATACCCTGGGTTGTGGTGGATGGTCATCAAAAACCTGTTTAATAAAGTCAGCGGGCTGCTGGTAAATACTACCGGCATTGGCCATGATACTTATCGCCATGGTAACAGGAAAAATAAGAAGGAGAAGTGATTTTTTTATCATAGTTAAAACTGGTAGCCAATACCAAGGTTAAAACCATCAAAGTTTCCAGCAATATTATTTTGCGCCTGATAGTCCGCTTTTATTACTACATTTTCAACCGGCCAGTAATTGATACCAGCATCAGCCTGTGTTTTCTTTGTGTCACCGTTGCCGCCAGTATCCCACTGGTTCTGTCTAGCGAATATACCGAATTTTTGGGTTATTTTATAAGATGCTTCCAGGTAAGCACCATCCTGTTTATTTTTCTGTGCGATAGAAGCACCGCTGCCGTTAATATTCCAGCGTGCATATAAACCGGTGAGCGTTAGCTTTTTATAACTGTAACGTGCATGGGTTTCAAATAATGTGGCGCTGCCAACATTGTCGCTACTATCTTGTGTCATATCATTCTGATACTGAACCGTTGAGGCTAGTTCCAGGCCGCGAATACCTGTGTATTTAACTCTGGCGGTAGTCGCCAGATTATTTGCAACGGCTTCAGAAACACCCTGACGTCCACCACGAATATTTGTTCCTTTATTTAATCCCGAATGCAGGGCAACATCGTAACTGAATCCGGATGCGTAATGCCCGGATAACATGACTCCTCCTTCAGACCAGGTTGATGGGATAATATATTTTTCAACCGGATTACGTTCCACCCCGTAGAAAGTAGCAGGTTCATGTGTTTCATTGATAATACCAACCGGTATCAGGATGACACCGGCGTCGAGCATCGTGTTTTCATTGAAGTCAAATTGAACATAAGCCTGTTCAATTTCAACCACACCGTTGGACTCCGTATTGGCATGTTCAACTTCGAGTTCAGAGAAAAACCGAGTTTTATCGTTAAATTCATGGTCAAGAAAAAGCACAAAGCGGTGTAAATCAAGTTGTTTCTTTGTATCGCCTTTGCTATTGCTCAGGTTGTTGTAGTGTAATTCACCATAACCACCGATACTGGTATCAGATGGTTTCTGACTATTTTTCTCTACTTCATCGGCCAGTTGATTAAACTGGGTTTTTAATGCATCAAACTCTTCATCAGTGACGGCAAAAGCGGTTGGGGAAGCGCTGAGGCCAAGCAGGGTAGAAGACAGAGCGACGGTTAGCATTTTTTTAAGGTAAAACGGTTTGTTCATAAAATATCCTTAGTATGTATGGGTAAATGTGTGGATGCCAATTATACAGATAGATAACGCAAACGCAAACGATTCTCATATAGATTTGGTAATATGGCTGGAAATAGACGAAAAAGAGCCAGAATTTCACATGTCACTACATTGTTGTCCCCTCACCCCGATCTTCTCCCTGAGGGCGAGGTCTGAAGCAATTAATAGAGGTGCCCTTATGAGGTTTTCTGGTATGCGGGTAGATACCGGGGGTCAAGATGATTGGTGTGATTAGTCTATCTGGTTGTTACCGTTCTCTTTAGTACATTTTGCACGATGAAGTTTTCTGTAGCCATGCAGTAATTTTTTATGGGTATTGAAACCATCAAGGCTTAACCCCGGGCTGTGTAGACCATAAAAATTTTCTTTAGCTTCAATGATAGCGATACAGTCTGTCAGTGTATTATTACCGTACAGTAAGGTGAAACTGTCGAGATAATCTTTACGCTGGCGATTTTTATCCTGTTCGATTTCCAGCAGAGATTGCAGACACTGATAAAAACATGTGGATTGTTTATTCATCTGGTCGATGTGTAAACACCAGTTTACCCATTCAATGGCATCGTTGTTTTTTAGCGCCAGATATAACATAGCTTTAAGTTCACCGATACGTAAACTTGCCCAGGTGGTATTGGGGTCGGGTGCAATACCAATAAATTCAGCTACACGCTGGTAGTCGTTATAGCCGCCATCTTCGAGTCGGTCAAGAATGGATTGCCACTGTGCCGGTTGAAGGTTTTTAAGTGACAGAATATCTTCGCGAAATAATGCCCCTTCATTATTATTGTTCCATACCAGATCATCAACCGGGTAGATATCCGACATGCCCGGTACGATAATACGGCAGGCATACACATGCAGGTGGGTGTAGTCGGAAATATAAATATCAAATCCCATGTTATGAATAATGTCACATAACAAAGTAAATTCGTCTTCTGTGCTGGTATCAAAATCCCAGTCAAAAAATTCAAAGTCCGGTTTATTTTTAAAAAAATCAAATGCGATCAAACCACTGGAATCAATAAAATGGGTTTCCAGATTATGATGATCGGCAACTTCATCCAGATCAAAGCTGGGTGATTGAAAACCATCGAGCTGATTTAAATCCCGCCCCTGTAATAGTTCTGTTACGGTTCGTTCCAATGCAACTTCAAAACTTGGGTGTGCACCAAATGAAGCAAATACAGTAGCATTCTCGGGATTAATTAATGTCACGCTTATCACCGGATATCGTCCACCCAGTGAGGCATCGGCAACACGCAGGTGATAACCATGCTGTTCGAGTTTTTTTATGGCTTCATTTATTTTTGGAAAACGGCGGATTACATCACGGGGGATTTGTGGCAGACAGATACCCTCGGCAATGATTTTGTTTTTTATATAACGCTCGAATATTTCTGACAGGCTCTGGACACGCGCCTCATTTGCTGTATTACCGGCAGACATACCATTACTGACATACAGATTGCCGATAATATTGACCGGAAACCAGATGGTTTTACCATCATGCTGGCGCTGATAGGGACAGGCGCAGATGCCACGTTCTCCTGTGCCAGAATTAGTATCAAAAATATGCGCGGCGGTCAGTTCATTATCCGGGTCATAATATTGCCAGAGTTTTTCATCAAGTAAGCCGGAAGGGATATCGTTATCCTCCGGTATAAACCAGCGTTCATCTGGGTAGTGTACAAAGTCATTTTGTGCAAAGTCTTTGCCGAGATAAAAATCGGCAAAAAAATAATTGCAGCTCAGACGTTCAAAATATTCCCCCAGGGCGCTGGCAAGGCAGGATTTTCTGCTCGTCCCTTTGCCATTGGTAAACATTAGACCGCAGTCCCGATCACGAATATGAACCGAGTAAACATTAGGTAGCGGGTTGAGCCAGGAAGCTTCTTCAATATCAAAACCTAACGTAAGCAATTGCTGTTGCATGGTTTCAATGGAAGATTCCAGGGCGGCATCTTTACCCTTGATGTAGGTTCTGGTTTTTGTCATATTTATTTATTGAGATTTTTAACTGCTTCCAGTACTTCATCTACATGGCCGTCTACTTTCACTTTACGCCATTCCTGTTGCAGTACACCGTTGCTGTCGATAAGAAAGGTACTACGTTCAATACCCATGTGCTCTTTACCATAAAGTTTTTTCAGTTTTATTACATCAAACTGTTCGCATACTGTTTCATCTTCATCCGCCAACAGATCAAAATTAAATCCCTGTTTGGCTTTGAAGTTTTCGTGGCGTTTTATACTGTCGCGTGAGAGGCCTAATATTATTGCGTTATGCTGATCGAACGCAGCTTTGGCATCACGGAAATTCTGTCCTTCAGTCGTGCAACCGGGTGTACTATCTTTAGGATAAAAATAAAGCACGATATTTTTACCGTGTAGATCTTCCAGGCAAATATTTTTATTACCGGTTGCTGGAAGGCAGAAATTTTTAATTTTTTTATCAGAAGTTGTCATATATGATGTCCGTGTTTACAGGGGTTACAGTATTTTCAGTTCGGCGTCGAGATTTCGTTCATCACAAAATATATTAAAGTCATCGCGTAACGGTGCAATGGCGATATCTGTAGGGATACCAATGGTCATGTGCAGGGAGAACATGGGTGTACCTGTGTGCGGGGCAGCATATTTATCGGTATCAAGGTTCATAATATTGATCCGTTTATCCGAAAAGAAACTGGCAAGGTTTCGAACAATGCCGGGGTGGTCTATCGCTGCTACATCAACCTGACAGGGAATAATACTATTATTCAGCTCAGCGGCTGTGGTTGGTTTGAGCAAAATCTGCATTTGAAGTGTTTTTTCAAGAGCCGATTTTTGTGTACAGAATTTTTCTATATCTGTGTCAGAACCACTAGCCAGGAGTAAAATAGCAAATTCGCCACCAAGTACAGTCATGCGACTGTCCTCTATATTAAGCTTCTGGCTATAAACAGCATTACTGAGTTCATCAACAATGCCAGGACGGTCGCCACCCAGTGCTGAAATTACCAGTTGTGAAGGTTTGGTCTGTATTGATATGGCTTGTGATGGCATAGACTCGGCTCAATCTGTTCTCCTTAGTAGTATACAGTCTAAACAAATTTTTCCGCAACAGGAACCATTGCGACATCAGGTATGGGTGGTGAATGCGGATTCGGTGTGGTTTATTGCGTATGGGTTAGTTCGGACAGCTCGCGGGTCAGTAATTCAGGGTTATTAGTGTTCAGTTCCAGCAGACGACGCAGGTGTTGCAGGCTGTTCATGTCAATCTGTAACCAGCGTAGCCCCCAGGTCTGGCCGTCATGGTGCATGATTTTTACCCGGGCATGAATTGAAACCTCTTCACCGAGAAATAATGCCATCGCGCAGGGTTGTTGCAGGTTAATATCAAGGTTATCAGGGGGTTCAACCAGCATACCGTGCAGAGAAATGTCCAGCAGGTTACAGCTCCATTCCTCATTACCACTTTGCATCAGTATTTCTGCCCGAAAAGGAATCCGGTTATAACTTCGCCGTTCTGTTTGCTGGATTGAGTTCAATTTCATTTACGCCGCTTAATTTATGTATGAAGTATAGGGTATGTTATTGAATAATCAATAAATCAATGCCAATATAATGAATTTTTGAGCAAGGAGGTGCTGGCTATTGAGTAAATGGAAGTGGCGCTTCTGCCTAAAAACAGTTGAATTTACCTTTACGTGTGAAAATTTCACAATATCATTGTGTTTTCATTGAAAAAAAGTTCAAATATTGCTTAACTGTGCGCCTTCAGTTTTTGGGGTGTTTAATGAAAGAAGGCGTCATGTTTAAAGGTAGTATGGTGGCACTGGTAACACCAATGCGGGATAATGGTAGCGTCGATTTTGATAGTCTGGCTAATCTGGTTGAATTTCATATAAAGAACCATACCGCTGCCATTGTGTCGATGGGTACTACCGGGGAGTCAGCCACGCTGGATCTGGAAGAACATTGTGAGGTAATGTCGCGCACGGTCGAAATGGTTGCCGGAAGAATACCGGTTATTGCTGGCAGCGGTGCGAACTCTACTTCTGAGGCGATTGCTTTAACGCGTTGTGCACAGCGCGGTGGGGCGGATGCCTGTCTGCTGGTAACGCCCTATTATAATAAGCCAACGCAGGAAGGACTTTATCTGCACCATAAAAAAATTGCTGAAACAGTTGATATTCCACAAATTTTATATAATGTACCTGGGCGAACCGCCTGTGATATGCAGGTGGAGACCGTGGTACGACTGGCTCAAGTACCAAATATTATTGGTATCAAGGATGCAACAGGTGAGATGAGCCGACTGGTAGAAATGCAGTCACGGCTAGCTGATTCCTCTTTTGCTATGTATAGTGGCGATGATGAAACCTGCACGGAATTTATGTTAGGTGGTGGGCATGGTGTTATTTCAGTAACGACAAACGTGGCACCCGCGGCGATGGCGGCTATGTGTGATGCCGCGCTGGTCGGCAACCGTGAACAGGCAGAACAGTTAAACCGGCCATTAACCGGCTTGCATAAAAAACTGTTTCTGGAATCTAACCCGATTCCGGTAAAATGGGCCGTGCATAAAATGGGGCTGATCCCTGAGGGTATCCGATTACCGCTGACACCTTTGTCCGAACAATATCATACCCCGTTGCTGGCGGCTATGCAGCAGGCGGGTGTTAGTGTAAACAGTGAGAGTATATCGGCATGATAAGAAATAAAACATCAATAATGATAATGTTGTCCCGCACTATTTTCATTTTCTCAGTCATTATTCTGGTATCAGCGTGTAGTCTGTTTGGTGGTGATGAGCGTCCGCAGTATCAGAGTGCTGAATATTATAAAAATCTGGAAGTTCCTCCGAATCTAACACGACCGGATACCACAGATGCTATTAATATACCCCAGCCTTCTAAAGAGGCATTACAGCGTTTTATTGATAACAACAAGCTTAGTACCATCATAACACCCAGATTCAAGGGTATCCGGGTAGTGAGTTATGCAGGTTCAAGCTGGCTTGAGGTGGATGCCAGTGTTGAAAAAGTATGGCCGGAATTATTAAAATTTCTTCAGCGTGAAGGTATCGGCGTAGCACAGCAACGTCCCCTGCTTGGTTTTGTTGAAACGAAATGGATAAACCGAAAAACCTCCGATGCGGGTTTTATGAAATCATTATTTCAGCGATTTGAACCCGATCAGAAAGATAAATTTCGTTTCCGGCTCGAACGTTTTGACAAGGGTAATAAAACACGTATTTTTGTGACCTATCGCGGTATTGAACGTGAGAATTGCAGTGGTTCAGAAGGTGGGTATATCTGGGTGACACTACCTGCCGATATTGCACGAGAACGTGAGATGGTTGGTCGCATGGCATTATATGCCGGCTTGTCAGGGGAACAAAAGCAACAACTGATGAAAAATTACGACACCTATGCGTCGTTAGTGAAACTTGACCCTGATAATGATGTAGCCCTGCTGATGACAGGTAGCCCCGGTTTTGTTTATCGCCGTGCCTTACGCGCTCTGGATCGTATGGGTATTAAAGATGTTCACATAGTGCAAAAGGATAAAACCATTGATTTTACTCTGGGAAAAATTTCAGATGAATCACTTAATATTAAGGAAGACAAACTGTCAAAAACAAGCTGGATGATGCAGTTATTTGAAGGAGATAAAAAATCAGCTAAGGCGAATAGTAACCATCCATTTGAACTGGTATTTACCGACAGGGAAGGAGCCGTTCAGATTAAAATAGTTGATAAGAATAATCATGCAAAAACAGAAGAAGATGGTGACGTAAGAGGTAGTGTGCTTGCCGAACAATTTAGAAAACTGTTTGCGGTAAACCTGGAATAACCGGGTAAAGTGTTAGCCATAATCGGACCATGATAGCTGGGCTACAGTAATAAAAAAGCAGCCATTATAATCGTGTTTCTGGCTGCTTTTTATGGTCGCCCCTGTTTCTGGCTGACGATTATAACAAACAGGACTTTTTCTTTTTTATGGACGGGTGATAGTCAGATTTAAACAGAGCGTTGCGGACGTTTCTTTTCAATCAGGGCATAGGCTGAATGGTTGTGAATGGACTCAAAGTTTTCTGATTCGATGGTATAAGATAAAATACGGCCGTCTATATTCAACTGATGTGCAATATCGCGCACCATATCTTCAACAAATTTCGGATTATCATAAGCTCTTTCCGTTACAACTTTTTCGTCCGGGCGTTTGAGTAAGCCGTATAGTTCACATGATGCCTGTTTTTCCACCAGGTCAATAATTTCTTCTATCCAGATAAAATCTTCTGTTTCAATATTTACGGTTACATGCGAGCGCTGGTTGTGCGCGCCACGGTCTGCTATTTTTTTGGAGCAGGGGCACAGGCTGGTAACCGGAACGATTACTTTGACATTAATTTTGTTGATGTCTCCGGTGCGTTCGCCAACAAAGGTTACCTCGTAATCAAGCAGGCTTCGTACACCGGATGATGGTGCCTTCTTATTAACAAAGAACTTGAATCTCATTTCAATGTGCCCGCATTTTGCATCCAGTCGCCGGGTCATTTCAGTTAACATGGCCTTAAAGGATTTCACGGTAATTTCCCAGTCATGATTATTTAAAATCTCCACAAAACGCGACATATGCGTTCCCTTAAAGTTGTGGGGCAGATCCACATACATATTAAAGCTTGCGATGGTATGTTGTATTTTACCGGTACGATCTTTTACCTGTACAGGGTGTAGAATGTCCTTGATTCCTACTTTATTAATGGCAATGGCGCGCGTATCTTCGGTGTTTTGCACATCGGGTAGTGTGGATGATTTTTTTGTTTTCTGCGGTTTCATTGTTTGTTGGATGTTGGTTTTGCTGATTTCAGAATCAATAACTTCAGACATATTATTTCTCTTCACTATAGCGAACACAGGCACGTTCCGTTTCCCACAAGGTCACAGCAGTTATCTGTATGCGCTCATTATTAATGCGTGCTGAAATTTCCCGGTATAAATAGGCGGCAATATTTTCAGCGGTCGGGTTTATCTCCTTAAAAGGTATAAGATCATTTAGATAATAATGATCCATTTGATCACCCACCTCATGGGCAGCCTTTTTTAATATTTTAAAATCAACTGCCATACCGGTTTTATCAAGCTGAGAGGCAACAGCTTCGGTTTCAACTTTCCAGTTATGTCCATGCATCCGGCTACAGGCGCCGGGATACTCACGCAGAGTATGTGCGGATGCAAATTCGGTGACTACTTTTAGCTGGTAGCGTGCTGCCATAACAAATAATACCTGACTAAAATACTAGGATTTTATCGGAATTGCACTATATTTGCAATTCGTGGCAGTGTGCCTGGATGCTGTTGAAAATACCATTGGCATCCAGCTGCCAGTCAGCCAGTATCTCTTCGACGCTGCCGTGGGACGGAAATTTATCCGGGTAGCCGAGATGGAGCATGGGAATGTGCCGACTTTGCTGATGTAGAAATTCACTTACACCGCTACCGGCTCCACCCGCTATGGCATTGTCTTCCAGTGTAACCAGCAAATCATGCGTCGTTGCAGCCTGTAATAATGTGCGCTGATCCAGCGGTTTGACAAAACGCATATTGTACACCGTCGCGTCAAGTTTTTCTGCTACGCGAAGGGCAGTTGTTAATAATGTGCCAAATACCAGTAGAGCTATTTTCTTACCTTCACGTACGCATATAGCGCGACCAAAATCGACAGCCTTCAGGTCTTTGGTAACCGGTTCACCGCTACCATGACCACGAGGATATCGAATCGCAGACGGCCCATCATGCAGAAAACCGGTTGTCAGCATTTGCCGGGTTTCATTTTCATTGGCAGGGGTCATAATAACCATATTGGGGATACAACGCATAAAACTGATATCGAAGGCGCCGTTATGTGTGGGGCCGTCCGCGCCAACAATACCAGCCCGGTCAATGGCAAAGACAACAGGCAGGTTCTGGATGGCGACATCATGAATAAGCTGATCGTAGGCACGTTGCAGAAATGTAGAGTAAATTGCCACCACCGGTTTAAGACCCTCACAGGCCATACCTGCCGCCAGCGTAACGGCATGCTGTTCGGCAATACCGACATCAAAATAACGTTGGGGGTATTTTTTTGCAAATTCAACCAGACCAGAACCTTCACGCATTGCCGGAGTAATACCAATCAGGCGTTCATCTTCGGCGGCCATATCACATAACCAGTCGCTGAAAATATGGGTATAGCTGGGCGGGTTGTCAGTTGTTGATGTCTCACGTGATTTACCGGTACTCAGGTCAAACGCAGATACACCGTGATATTTTCCCGGTGCATCTTCCGCAGGGAAATAACCTTTACCTTTTTGTGTGCGTACATGCAACAGGCGTGGCCCCGACTGCTGTGTAATATTCTGTAGTATGGGGATTAATGCATTCAGGTCGTGTCCATCTACCGGGCCGAAATAATTAAAACCCAGTTCCTCAAATAAGGTTCCTGGCGTAATCATCCCTTTCACATGTTCCTCTGTGCGTTTTGCCAGTTCCAATACCGGTGGTAGATTTTCCAGTACTTTTTTACTACTTGCTTTTACACTGGAAAATAAACTGCCGGAAAGCAGACGGGTAAAATGGTTGGACAATGCGCCGACATTGGGCGAAATGGACATATCGTTATCATTTAAAATAACCAGCAGATTGGGGTCGCTGATATTCTCCATGGCGCCAGCATGATTCAATGCTTCAAAGGCCATGCCTGCAGTCATGGCACCATCACCAATAACGGCTACCGCCAGACGGTTGATTCCCTGTTGCCGGGCAGCAATACACATTCCCAGCGCTGCGCCTATTGAGGTGCTGGAGTGTCCCGTACCAAAACTGTCATAGTCGCTCTCATCGCGTTTTGGAAACCCGGCAAGCCCACCTTTCTGACGTAGGGTGTGCATACGTTCACGCCGACCAGTAAGGATTTTATGCGGATAGGTTTGATGGCCCACATCCCAGACCAGCCGGTCTTCCGGGGTATTTAATACATAATGCAAGGCAATAGTCAGTTCAACAGTACCTAAACCGGCAGAAAGATGGCCGCCGGTAGAGGCGACAGTATTTAGCAGAAATTCACGTAATTCACGTGCAAGCCGAGGCAGTTGTGCCGGCTTCAGCTTTCGCACATCGGCAGGTGAATGGATGGTTTCCAGTAGCGTCCATTGTCGGTTTCGGTATGGCATGTATGTCTTTCTTTCGTATTGGTTAGTACTGGCGTTCGACAATATAGGCGGATAGTTGCCTTAGTGTATCGGCTTCCGATCCCAGTGACTGGAGACAGACCAGTGCCTGGCGGTGTTGTTCCTGTGCACGCTGGCGTGATGCCTCCAGCCCGATAATGGCCGGATAGGTCGGTTTTGACTGGTCTTCATCGGATCCCTGCGGCTTGCCCAATGTTTCCGTGTCGGAAGTAACATCAAGAATATCATCCTGAATCTGAAAAGAAAGCCCAATGCAACGCGCGTAATTATCAAGAATTTCCAGTTTTTCATCACTGGTGTCCAGTTTGCACAATGCGCCAAGTAGAATGCTGGCACGAATTAGTGCGCCGGTTTTCAGTCGGTGCATGGATTCAAGTTGCTGTAGCGACAGTGTTTTACCAACAGATGCCAGGTCAATCGCCTGCCCACCAGCCATCCCGTGTGCACCGCTGGCTCGGGTAAGCAGACATAACATATCAAGACAGCGGTCAGCATTTAGATCTCGGTGCCGGTTGTGGGTTAGCATCTCGTAGGCTAATGCCTGTAGTGCATCACCAGCAAGCATGGCGGTCGCCTCATCAAAGGCTTTGTGGCAGGTCGGACGTCCGCGGCGCAGGTCGTCGTCGTCCATTGCTGGGAGGTCATCATGAATCAGTGAATAGGTGTGGATCATTTCTACTGCGCAGGCAGGAATATCCAGTGCGGTCGGATTGGCCCCCATCGCTTCTCCGGCTGCATATACCATTGCCGGGCGAATACGTTTGCCACCGCCTGTTACTGCATAACGTATTACTCCGGCCAGGTTGTGTTCTGGCTGGTCTTCGTTCGGCAGGTAGTTGTCCAGTGCCGTATTGACACGCTGCTGGTAGATTTTCAGTTTTTCTTCGAAGGCGGAGGCTGCGGTCATTCGTTCTCGGTTTCCAGATCATATTCGACCAGCTTGCCATTCTCTTCGATCAGTTTTTTAACCTTGAGCTCGGCATTCTGTAGTGCCTGTTGACATTCGCTGCTCAGGACAATGCCTTTCTCAAAGCGCTTGAGTGAGTCTTCAAGGCTGAGATTGCCCTGTTCCATCTCATCAACCAGCTTTTCCAGCTCCGTCAGTGCTTTTTCAAAATTGAGGTTCTTTTTAGCCATGGTGTATTTTAGCAGAGAATGTATAGAGAATGACTAATGTATTTTAGGGAGGGCTTTAAACTGGTTCGGGTGCCATGCTTGATATTCCCATGTTGAGGTTCAGCTATCTTTAATAGTCGCGTTAATAGTCGCGTTGTAAAGTGCCCATTTGCCAGTCCTGCTATTACAGGTTATTGAATGGATAGTGAAAATACGCTAATCGGGATGAATGGTTGTTCGATGCAGGTTGGGCCGGTAGACAGGGGCGGTGTAAATAGAAAAAGATGGTTTTATTCTAAACCGATAAAAACTTGATCTATGTCATGTAATTTCTGGTATGATCTCCTTAATATCACTACATGTAGTACGTAAATAATAAAAATAACACTATATATGGTTGGCGATAAAATAGCTATATATTGAGGAGAAGCTCTATGAAAGCGGTAATACAGGCCCCCGAATTATCATCCATCAAAGACAATGATGTTCCTTTGCAACCAGCATCGGAGGATATCTGGCAACGTAAATATCAGTTAAAGGATAAACACGGCGAGGTAGTTGATCTGTGTATTGAGGGTACCTTTACACGTATTGCCCGTGCGCTGGCTGATATTGAAGTGACTCCAGAAAAACAGCAACACTGGTACGGGAGGTTCCTCTGGGCATTAAAACACGGTGCAATACCTGCGGGGCGTATTATTTCCAATGCCGGTGCACAGGCATACAAACCAGCGACATCTACTATTAACTGTACTGTATCGGGCACCATTCATGACTCTATGGATGATATTTTAGGGAAAGTGCATGAAGCCGGTATGACATTAAAGTCCGGTGCAGGTATTGGCTATGAGTTTTCTACACTGAGACCAAATGATGCCTATGTTTCCGGTTCAGGTGCGTTAACCTCCGGCCCAATGTCCTTTATGGATATTTATGACAAGGTCTGTTTTACCATTTCTTCTGCGGGTGGTCGTCGGGGTGCACAAATGGCTACTTTTGATATCGGCCACCCTGATGTGCTGGATTTTATCCGTGCCAAACGTGAAGATGGTCGCCTGCGTCAGTTTAACCTGTCTCTGTTAATTAGCCGTGAATTTATGGAAGCAGTAAAAAATGATACGCCCTGGCCACTGGCTTTCCCATTAATGCAGGAAGAAACGCAAACACATCATATTGATATCAATAACCCCCGGCAGGTTATCTGGCGTGACTGGCCAATAAAAACAGCCGAATCGGGTTATATCGTGAATGAAGCCGGTAAGGTTGCCTGTCGTATATATAAAACCATCGATGCCGCCAGATTATGGGATGTCATTATGACATCAACCTATGACTATGCAGAGCCCGGTTTTATTTTAATCGACCAGTATAACGAAATGAATAATAACTGGTTCTGTGAAAATATCCGTACGACGAATCCCTGTGGAGAACAGGGCCTGCCGGAATATGGTGCCTGTTTGCTGGGTTCCATTAATCTTACCCGTCTGGTGAAAAATCCGTTTACCAATAAAGCTGATTTTGACTGGGAAACCTATCGTGAAGTGGTAAAAGTTTTTACCCGTATGCTGGATAATGTGGTTGAGATTAATGGTTTGCCATTACCGGCACAACGCAATGAGATAGAAAATAAACGGCGGCATGGAATGGGGTATCTGGGGCTTGGTTCTGCCTTAACCATGATGGGTGTCCGTTATGGCTCGGAGGAATCACTGTTATTTACCGAGAAAGTAACCCGTGAGCTGGCTCTGGCTGGCTGGGAAAGTGCACTGTCACTGGCAGAGGAAAAAGGCCCGGCACCGATACTGGAAAAAGATTTTACGGTAACCTCAGCAATGTTATACCAGCGGCCTGAAATGAAAGCGGATGGCTGGAAAACGGGCGATACAATAAAAGGCAAAGTTCTGCATGCACGTTATAGCCGCTACATGCAGCAACTGGCAGAAGTAGAGCCGGAACTGGTTGAAGCCCTGGCACGGGTCGGGGCGCGTTTTACTCACCACAGTTCGATTGCACCGACGGGAACCATCGCATTATCTATTGCCAATAATGCCAGCAATGGTATTGAGCCAAGTTTTGCGCACCATTATTCACGTAATATTATCAGAGAAGGGAAAAAGACCAAGGAAAAAGTAGACGTCTGGTCGTATGAGTTACTGGCCTATCGTGAACTGATTAATCCACAGGCAATGCCTTTTTCTGATAAGGAAGAAGAGAAACTGCCGAACTATTTTATTAGTGCCGATGATGTTAGTCCGAAACAGCATGTTGATGTTCAGGCTGCCGCACAGAAATGGATTGATTCCTCTATTTCGAAAACAGCGAATATTCCAACCGATTATCCTTATGATGATTTTAAGAACATTTATATGTATGCCTATGAAAATAATCTGAAGGGCTGTACCACATTTCGTTTTAATCCCGAGGCTTTTCAGGGTGTACTGGTAAAGGAAGAAGATCTGGAGAATACTCAATATCGCTTTTCTCTCGACGATGGCAGTTTTGTTGAAGTAAAAGGTAATGATGAAATTGAGTACGATGGTGAAACCCATACGGCAGCAAATTTATATGATGCATTAAAAGAAGGCTATTACGGTAAGTTTTAACGCATAAGAAAAACCCGGTTAATTCGTCCATAAATTAATCAGCGTTTTTATAAATAACAGGATAAGGTGAGAAAATGGCGATTGAAATAAAAAATAAAATTGTGGGTTATAAAGTTGTCGTGCCGTCAGAGACAGAAAAACCTTCGGGTAAAAATACCTCCGGTAAGAAAGGTAATTCATCCGCTGAAGATGGTACGGCAGAAATCATTCAGATGCATGAAAAACTTGAGCGTCCTGAATTACTGTTGGGTTCAACTTATAAGATTAAAACACCACAGTCAGAACATGCTTTATATGTAACCATTAATGATATTCTTTTAAATCAGGGAACAGAGCATGAAATGCGACGTCCCTACGAAATATTCATTAATTCCAAAAATATGGATCATTTTCAGTGGATTGTTGCGTTAACACGGATTATTTCCGCAGTATTCAGAAAGGGAGGAGACGTTACTTTTCTGGTTGATGAATTGAGGAGCGTATTTGATCCACATGGTGGTTACTTTAAAAAAGGAGGCAAATACAAACCCTCGCTGGTCGCGGAAATTGGTGATGCCATCGAATGCCACATGAAGATAATCGGTATGATAAAAGGCAATGACCTGGATGAACGTCAGCGGGAAATGCTGGATGCAAAACGAAAAGAATACGAGAACATTCATGCCGGTGATAATAAAACCGCTGATAGCGATGACTTTCCGCCGACCGCTGTATTATGCAAAAAATGTAATACCAAAGCCGTAATTAGCATGGATGGGTGTATGACCTGCCTGAATTGTGGGGATTCCCATTGTAACTAATGTAAAATGAGAGGGCTTGATGGAAAAGAAAAATAAAAAAACAACAGGTAAATATCCGTATAATTTGCCACGAAAAATGTACTGGCCGGATATGGTGTTTGGCCCAGTTAATCTGTGGAGCCTGCCCCCGGCATTGTTTTTTTATCGTAATTTATCCATCAATAAAGATAAGTACTAACAGGATAGATAAAAATGGTATTCAGTAATAAATACCGGAAAATAAAAAATTTCAGCGATTGAGTCTTTAATGAATCTTGCAAACTACGTTAATACATTCGGCCAGGCAATGCTCCAGCAGTATGGTGAGCGTGTTCACAAGATTGCTATTGATGCGGGTTTTACCTGCCCAAATCGTGATGGTACCATCGGTCGCGGTGGCTGCACTTTCTGTAATAATGTCTCTTTCAGCCCTAATGGGCGGCAGCCGAAATCGGTTACACAACAGATTGAATCGGGTCGGCAGGTTATTTTAAAACGTACCGGGGCGAGGAAATATATTGCCTATTTTCAGGCCTACACCAATACTTATGCCGATGTGCAGGCACTCACCACCTTATATAATGAGGCGTTGAATGAACCCGATGTTATCGGTCTGGATATTGGTACCCGTCCTGACTGTGTGCCGGATGAAGTGCTGGATCTACTGGCCGATTACCAGCAACAGGGCTATGAAGTGTGGCTGGAACTGGGTTTGCAGTCAGCGTTTGATAAGACCCTGGAACGGGTAAACCGCGGACACGGTTTTGCCGAATATAAACAGGCAGTGCAAAAAGCACATCAGCGAGGGCTGAAAATATGTACGCATTTAATTCTCGGTCTGCCGGGGGAGGCGACACAGCAGCATCTGGCTTCGCTGGAAAAAGTACTGGAACTTGGTGTTGAAGGCCTTAAGTTTCATCCTTTACATGTGGTAAAAGGGACACAGTTAGCGAATGAATGGCGCCGTGGTGAGTACCGGCCATTAACAATGGATGAATATATAGCCGATGTAGTGGCAATGGTCGCGCGTACGCCGAAAGATGTATTATTTCATCGTCTTACCGGCACAGCATCATCCAGTGTTTTGCTGGCACCCGCCTGGTGTGCGAAAAAATGGCAGGTTCTTAATGCGTTAACTCAGGCACTGAAACAGGCAGAAGAAAGTGCTGCCACAAATGATCGTCAAAATAAAATATCCTGTTTAATACAGCCAGATCTGGATATAGACCTGGCGACCGTAACAGCATAGAGTAGTGATTATGGAACTTGTCTGTCCCGCTGGTAATTTACCCTCACTAAAAGCAGCCGTAAATAATGGTGCGGATGCGGTTTATCTTGGTTTTAAAGATGATACCAATGCGCGTCATTTCGCCGGTTTGAATTTTAATGAAGCCCGTTTACGCGAAGGTATTCGTTATGCGCACGGTCATGGAACAAAAGTTTTTGTTGCGATTAATACCTATCCACAGCCGTCAGGCTGGACACGTTGGCAGCAGGCGGTTGACCATGCGGGTGAATTAAATGTTGATGCCCTGATCCTGGCTGACATCGGGGTAATGGATTATGCGCTCAATCGCTGGCCAGAATTACGTTTACACCTTTCCGTACAGGGCTCGGCGACCAATGCGGAGTCAATAAAATTTTACCAGCAGCGCTTCGGTATCCGACGTGTGGTACTGCCTCGCGTACTATCGGTCAAACAGGTAAGACAGGTTGCGAAACAAAGTCCGGTACCGATTGAAGTTTTTGGTTTTGGTAGTTTATGTGTGATGGTGGAAGGGCGTTGTCTTCTGTCTTCGTATGCTACGGGTCTGTCGCCTAATACCTTTGGTGCCTGTTCTCCGGCCAGTGCAGTTAGCTGGATTGAAACTGAGCAGGGGATGGAAACAAGGCTTAATAATGTTCTGATTGACCGTTTTGAAGAAGGTGAATCGGCCGGTTATCCAACGTTGTGCAAAGGTCGTTTTAATGTCAGTGGGAAGATCGGTTACGCCATGGAGGAACCGACCTCGTTGAATACGCTTGCGTTATTACCGGAACTGGCAGAAATGGGTGTGGCAGCAATCAAAATTGAAGGTCGCCAGCGTAGCCCGGCATACGTTGAACAGGTAACAAAGGTATGGCGCGAAGCGATTGACAGCGCTCTGAATCATCCTGACAGTTATGCGCCGCAGCAATCATGGTTGTCTGTTTTGCAAAAAGTATCGGAAGGTTCGCAGACAACACTGGGCGCTTATAATCGTCCGTGGCAATAAATTTGTATTAATTAAAAAACGATAGAAACTAAATAGTAACGATGGATACCTCTCCCACTGAGTTTTACCCCAGGTTATCACTTGGCCCGATTTTATATTTCTGGACACGTGAAAAAGTATTTAGCTTTTATGAAGGCATTGCAAACACCCCGGTTGATATTGTCTATCTGGGAGAGACGGTCTGTTCAAAGCGACGCCAGCTTAAAGGTGAGGACTGGCTTGAACTGGCGCAAATGTTACAACAGGCAGGTAAGGAAGTCGTGCTGTCAACAATGACCCTGCTTGAAGCGGATTCAGAATTAAAAGCATTACGACGAATTTGTGAAAATACCGACTATATTATTGAAGCCAATGATATGTCTGCGGTGCAATTATTATCACAAAAATTTCACAACGATGGGACAGGATTTGTAACCGGCCCGGCAATTAATATCTATAATTCCCAGACACTTTCCGTGATGGTCGATTCCGGTCTGAAACGTTGGGCGCTACCGTTTGAATTATCACGCGAAACCTTCCGAGCGCTGCACGAAAATCGTCCACAGGGAACTGAATCAGAAATTTTTGTCTATGGCAGATTGCCCCTGGCCTATTCGGCAAGATGTTTTACCGCCAGGGCGCATAACCTGACAAAGGATGACTGTCAGTTTCGCTGTCTTGATGATGAAAATGGATTATTAATGAAAACGCGTGAGGATGAATCCTTCCTGATATTAAATGGTATTCAGACTCAGTCAGCAAAAACCAGTAACCTGATTGCCGCAACAGATGATTTAAAAAAACTGGAGGTTGACGTGCTTCGAATCAGCCCGCAGTCGCATCATACAGAGCAGGTTATTCAGCTATTTCATGACTGCATTCATGGAAAGCAGTCAGTAAGCGATGCCGGGTCTGCAATACAACAATATTTACTAACTGGTAGCTGTGATGGTTACTGGCACGGCCAGGCGGGCATGGTCGATCAAAACGAGCGTATACAATGACATTTTCAGCACAGACAAATAATCAGATGAATAAAAAATTTGAACAGGGTAGTCCCTTTGATCCAGATAACGAAGCGGCCTATCATGTCTGGCTGGAAAACAAACTGGATAATTACCCGCAGGATGTTGGCGATATTATTGTTGAGGTTAATGATCCGAGAAATTTAACGGATAGCGAATTCAGCGCAATTCAGGGTCTTCTCAGAAAAACGAATATGGCCGTTTATGCCGGTAAGACAGGTGATGATCCTGACAAGGATATTCCGGATAAACTGGCCAGACAGTTCGGTCTGACTACGCCAGATGATAACATGGGTGCCGATGATGGCATAACGGCGCTGCGGGTAGTGGGGGATGACTGGCGCGGAGAGTATATTCCCTATACAAACCGTTTGATACACTGGCATACAGATGGTTATTATAATTTACTGGATTTTCAAATTCAGGCATTGTTATTACATTGTGTGTCACCGGCAGCCAGTGGAGGTGAAAACGCCCTACTGGATCAGGAAATGGCCTATATCCGTTTACGGCAGAAGAATCCGGATTATATTCGTGCACTGATGGCAACGGATGTGATGATGATTCCGGAAAATATAAATGAAAAAGGAGAAATGATTCGCCCGGATCGCTTTGGCCCGGTTTTTTCTATTCTCGCCGATGGTAACCTGCATATGCGCTATACCGCACGCAGGCGAAATATTGTCTGGAAGCAGGATCCCGTTGTGCAGGAAGCCGTGGCATTGCTGGAGCAGTTTCTGGGTTCGGATTCACCCTATGTCTATCGTGCAACCCTACAGTCCGGGCAGGGCTTAATCAGTAATAATGTGTTGCATGATCGTTCAGCATTTAATGAAGATGATGCACATAAACGTCTGATATATCGAATGCGTTATTGCGTGCGTATACAAGATACCTGATTCCCTGTTCTCAGGGACACCGGGAACGTGGCTTGTGGTTAGAGCGCCTGGTTTATTTGCGGACAAAGAGCTTCTTATAGACGGGTAAACTTTTTTTCAGTAGTTTTTCCAGATAAGCGGGTACTTTGTGCGAGTCCATATCCATGCCATCAAGAAAGTTTTTAACATAGAGACCCAGTTCCGTATCGCCCTGCATATGCAGACGCCGACTGAAAAACAGAGTGTCGGTATCTTCTTCACGACTGGCCAGTAACAGGTAATTGTAGATTGTACCGCGTAATATAAGGTCGGCTGCCGATTTGTTGCCGGCAGCGACTAATTTGCTGTTGCGTAGTGTAAAGCAGTATTCAATGCTGGCATCTTCAACCAGGATGTGAATAATTTTTCCATCCAGAAAATCCAGTTCACCCTCTTCTATATCCTGCTTAAAAAGCCGGTTGAGTGTGGTTAGCAGAATTTTATTATGCACAAAGGCGGGCAGTATTTTTAATGGCAGCATAAGTGGGGCTGGCATTAGCGGGTTCTGTGAACGGGTTTTAGTTGGTATCTGCATGGTTTATTCTCTATTACGGTTTTATTTGCTGTAACCAGTATTCGTGTATTCGTGTATCGTCTGTTAACTCGGGGTGAAAGGATAAAGCCATATGTTTGCCCCTGGCTATCATAACTGCTTTTCCATCGACCGTAGCCAGTACTTTTATCTCGGCTGACATTTCTTCAATACCGGGTGCTCGAATAAAAGGCGCTGCAAAAGGAGTGCTATCAAAGGTCAGCGTTATCCCGGTAGTAAAACTGTGTAGCTGACGACCATAATAATTTCGCAATGCCTTAAAAGGCATTAGCGCTAATGGTTTAACCCTGTCGTCATCAACCTGCGTTGCCATCATAATCATACCAGCACAGACTCCCATTACCGGGTGATTTTCAGCAAAGTTTTTTATCACATCATAAAAACCATATTGCTGTATCAACAGGCTGATGGTTGTGGATTCCCCGCCGGGAATAATCAGTGCGCTACAACCTTCAAGCTCACCCGGCTGGCGGATCAGACGACCCGGTACGTGCAGTGACTGTAGACTATCCATGTGTTTTTGGTAAGCCCCCTGCAAGGCCAGTATACCAACGGGTTTATTCATACATAAACAGTTTGTATTTTTTACCAGCCCCGAGTAGCCATGCGTTCATTCTCCGGGATATCTGCCATTTCCAAACCTTTCATACCGGCCTGTAAATTACGGCTAACATCAAGCAGGATTGCCGGATCATCATAATGGGTGGTTGCCTTAACAATAGCGGCAGCGCGGGCGGCCGGATCATCTGACTTGAAGATACCAGAGCCGACAAAAACAGCCTCTGCGCCTAGCTGGCGAACCAGCGCCGCATCGGCTGGTGTGGCAATACCACCGGCAGAAAAATTGGGTACAGGTAACCGGCCGTGTTGGGCAACATAACAGACCAGATCATAGGGCGCGCCATGTTCTTTTGCGACAGACATTAACTGGTCGTTTCCCAGTGTTGTCAGACGTTTCATTTCGTTTTGCAGGCTACGCATGTGGCGTACGGCTTCAACAATATTGCCACTACCGGCCTCGCCCTTGGTGCGTATCATGGCGGCGCCTTCACCGATACGCCTTAGCGCCTCACCCAGGTTGGTAGCACCACAAACGAAGGGAATGCTAAAGTCGTGTTTGTAGATATGATTATTTTCATCTGCCGGTGTCAGAACTTCAGATTCGTCAATAAAATCAACGTCTAGTGCCTGTAATATCTGTGCTTCGGCAAAATGTCCGATACGGCATTTTGCCATGACTGGAATGGAAACAATCTGCTTAATTTCCTCAATCATTTTTGGGTTTGACATCCGTGCGACACCACCATCGCGCCGGATATCAGCAGGGATCCGTTCCAGCGCCATGACTGCACAGGCTCCTGCCTGTTCCGCAATTTGTGCCTGTTCAGCATTGGTGACATCCATGATAGCGCCACCTTTTAACATTTCTGCCAGACCTGTTTTTACATTGCTAGTTGTTTTATTTGTATCATTCATATAGTTATATTGAAATTGGTTATATTAAAATTTTTATTATCATCATTGCTACCACAGAAAAACAGAGCGTTTGCCGATGGCTTTAGCCGCCTGTCATACTCATCAGACGCACTACCTGCTGCGGTTTTTGATTAAATTCATGTTTTTCCGGTTTGAGTCGTATGGCATTGATTAGTACGGTTTTTAATTCCTTATCGCTAATGCCCTGCCGTAATAGCGGGCGTAGTTCGATTCTATCATTTTGTCCAAGGCACAGGTATAAAGTTCCATCAACAGATAAGCGTACCCGGTTACAGGTTTCGCAGAAATGCTGGGAGATAGGAGTGATGAAGCCGATACGCAGGTGAGTGTTTTTTACCTGTACGTAGCGTGCTGGACCACCCCCCGGCATCACCCCGGGGATAAAATCAAAACGTTTAGCCAGTTGTTGTTTGACACCGTGCAAATTAATATAGTGTTTACTGGCCTCATCAGCAGTTGTGCCCATTGGCATGGTTTCAATAAATCGCAGGGTAAAGTCGTGCTGAAGACAGAATTCTACCATATCTTCAAACTCATCATCATTAACCCCGCGCATGGCTACCATATTAATTTTGATGGGAGTGAATCCGGCTGCTTTTGCTGCAAGCAAACCATCGATTACCGGCTGTAGCTCACCACCGGTAATGGCTTTGAAACGTTTGGGTTTCAGGGTATCCAGGCTGACATTAATGCGGGAAATACCAGCTTGCCGTAAGGTATCCGCCTGTTTGTCGAGTAATACGGCATTGGTACTGAGGGATAAATCCTGTACGCCGGGCAGGGTGGTCAGCTTACGGGATAGTTTATCCAGATTCTTTCTGACCAGTGGTTCTCCACCCGTTAGACGAATACGCGATACACCCAGTTCGGAGAAAGCTTTTATTACCCGCTGAATTTCATCAAAAGTGAGCCAGTGTTCGGCCTGTTCAAAGTTTTTAAACCCTTTGGGCATACAGTAGAAGCAACGTAGATTGCATTTGTCAGTAACCGACAGGCGCAAATACTCGATACGTCGGCCAAAAGGGTCGATAAGGGCTGTTTGTTTTTGCTGCGTTTGAGTATCCATTTGAGTATTTGAATATAAAAGTCAGTTTGTAATATATTCCAGGAGCCTGTCCAAGAATAGGGTGCCTACTGCGGAAAAGTGGAATATGCCTCAAATCCACTTCCCCTCGCAACGACACCTATTCTCGGACAGATTCCTGGCGATTGATATGACCTACATCAAACCAGCATGACTGCTGTAATGGGGGTGCCTGTGGATTCATTTTTAGCCTCTCTGGATAGATGAAATAGTAATGGCTTTCGGGTCAACAATACAGCTTTCTCGACATAAACCGCAACCACAGCAAAGACAGGGGTTAATAACCGGTCTGAACCCGTCCTGCGTTAAGGCACCGGTTATCGGACAACTGTCAAAGCAGGCACCACATTCCGGTCCGCTGTAGGGTAGACAGCTCTGTTCATTAATTCTTACCCTGGCCAGTTCCGGTAATAGCCTGGTTGCTGTTATATCTTCATCTACAGTATGATTGGTGCCGGCTGTTGTTTCAGACGTGCTCTTGTCCGTCTTTAGATTGTCTGTCTTTAGATCGTCTGTCTTTAGATCATTTATCTTTAAATCGCTATCATCTGTTGCAGGTGGAAATACCAGTGCTTTTACCTCACAGACCGTTACACAGGGCCAGCCTTCACACAAATGACAGCCATGATTAAGTAGATCCAGTGCCGGGGTCCCAGCAAATTTTGTGCCGATCCGTGCAGGTAGAGGGAAAATAACATGGTGCGGGCAGGCATCAATACAGGCATTACAGCGGCTACAGGTTAGCAAAAATTCGAGTTCATTAATCGCAAATGGCGGACGAATCCAGCGTGATGCCTGTTTGTTTATCCGCGAATCGACTGCTTTGACAACCGTTTTACCGCTTTTACTAATCGCTGAGCGGAAAAAGTTTCTTCTATCCATTGTTTTTTGCATTGTAGGTTGCCGGTTTTTCGTTAGCAGGGTATAAAATCTGTACGCCAGGCGTATAACTTTTATACTACATTCTCATAATCATGGGTTGCATTAACAGCCATAGGTGAAATCCGCTCATTCCCGCAGAAAAAATCAACATAGGCAATAAAGTTGTTATGGTAACGGTTCGATTGTGTATCAGAAGCTGGCTGCGATAACGAAGTATCTGCACGGCCAGCAGGAAACCGGCAACGATTAAGCCCGCCTGAATGGCATGTAATATTTCCGGTGAAATCAGCATACTAAGCATACGTTGATGCATCTCGGCCATTGTTAGTGGCAGGGTACCGCTGCCGAATGGGTTTTGTATTACCCCGACAATACCACTGCTTTCACGCACCAGATGGCTCAGGTTATGGGCAATATGATAAGCAAAGGCGAGTGGCAGGCAGACGAAGGCGAGAGTGGTAAATACGCGTCGGTATTCCAGTGCGGTACGGCTCAGGTACCTGGTGATGGCAGCAATAATGGCATATGCACTGGTAACAGCTATCAGGTAGACGATAAGGCCGATACTGAAGCTCCACAGTAACTGACCCGAATCACCAATCATACGAGCAAGCTGGCTGATGTCCCGTTCCCAGAATGGCATCATGGTAATGCCGTGAAAGCCGGTCAGGGCTAACAAGCCGAGCATAAACCAGGCTTCGTCCCAGTGTGGGCGGCCATGTTGCAGGGCTTCGGCTCCAACGCGGCGTAACTGCCAGTCGATATTCTGGTGTGGACAGCTCTGGCTACAGTTGCCACAGGAAGTGCAGTAACTGTTTTGCTGCAAGCGCCCCATTACCAGCCAGGTCGGGCAAGGGTCTATTTCATCATTACCGTGATAGCAGTCCAGAGTCGTGCAATCGGCGCAGGTGGTGGTGTTGATCGGACGCAGTTCAATGGGAGCCAGTTGAGAATAACAGCCGATGGTACGACCTACCGGACAGAAATAGCGACAGAATGCATTGCGCTCAAATACCGCCAGTGAAACGGTGGCTAGTACGATCATCAGCAGAGCCATTAATGCAGTGGCATACGGGTTAGTGGTAATGCCAACACCAAGCTCCAGCCAGGAGAGACCGATAAACAGAAATAATGCCGGCCAGATACTGCGTAAAATACGTGGCACACGTAGATTAAGACTGCTGTGTTGTGGTGCGCGCCGCCATAAACGCCGGTGTACCAGCCATTTTGCCAGTGCATCCCAGGGGCAGATTGCACACCAGGCTGAACCGACAAAAAAGATAGAAATGATAATACCGGTCCACCATATATTCCAGGTAAATAGCGTAGCAATATTTCGCTCAGGAATTTGTGAACCCGATAATCCGGCAATAATAATCAGCAGAAAAACGGCGGTGATTATTAGTCGTAACGAGAGTAATGGCCAGTGGTGTGTGGTCATACGATGTAGCCAGTGACCAATAAAAGGAATACGACCAACGCGCCAGCGTGGATTCGAAATAGTTCGCTGCCCGGATGGACTGGGGGTGGGAAATATCAATGCCCACAGTGCGATCAGTAACATCAGTACCAATACGCCTTCTCCCCAGATTACCGGTAGACCGGGGTAGTTCATTAACATGATAGAGGCCCCCTTTAGTCCTTTACATGAGCACGGCGAATACGTGCACGTAGTAGTCGTTTACGTTGTATCAGATTTACCCCGAGTAGTGCTGCAATAATTATTGCAATAGTAATACCCAGTGGACCGATAACAGCAGGTTTGCCGATGCGTAGCGGGAAGTCAACCACGTAAGGTGCGCCGTTAGCTTCAAAATTTGCACTGATGATATAGTTACCTTTTTTCAGGAATTCAAAGTTCTGCCTGAAGACGTTATCGACCGGTGGTTGTATGCCCAGTGTTTCTTCATTACTGTGGAACCAGCTATCATCACGCACTTTAAACGTAATTTTACCGTGGAACGGTTGATTGTTATCAATGCGTTTTGCATACAGATTAATTCTCCCCGGCTGATTAGGTCGTGGAAAAGCCGGGAAAACCATATAAGTTACATAGTAATTACCAATTTGAGTTTCCACCTGCATACTCGGTGGTGTATTGGAATCTTCATTTAGGCTGTAGGCAGGGCGACCCAGTACATGATGTGCCTGCACCAGTTGTGGTGGTAGCAGAAATAACAGTGTTAGCAAAAAACGGATGACCGGTTGTTTCATGGTTAAATTTTTCGTGGCGTGACGGTTCCCTGTGAGTGTTTAACGATGCGTATGGGCAGGCTGGGGTGAGGACAGATTTCAACACATAAACCACAGCCGACACAAGCCTTGTGTACTACCGGGCGGTACTGGTCCCACATTTTAAAATTAATGGCTTCCTCCCCGATGGGGCAGACGCTGACGCAGGCACCACAAATACCACGATCCACCCACGGGTAGCAGGCCATACGATCAATCTGGGCAACCCCCATCTCAATTTTTTCACGCGGGGTAACCGACAGTGCATTGGTTGGACATACCTCCATGCATTTGCCACACAGGGTACAGGCTTTTTTTTCGGGATTAATGTAGGGGACATTAACCCGCTTGCCACCTTCTCGTGAATGGAAGCGGATGCAATGGGGAGGGCATACTTCGCTGCATAAGCCACAACCGATACAGGCGCTGGTAAAATCATCAACATTCGCCAGTGCCCCCGGCAGAGGGATTTCTCTACGCCCCCTGGTTGCTGCTTCCACAGTCGGGGCCAGTAACCTTGTCAGACCATAGGGCAGGCTGGCTACAGCCAGTACACCACTCACAAAAACGGTCTGTTGTATAAAGCTACGCCGGTTCATTTATCAGCTTCCTGTGATGGAGGTTGGGGCTTATCGTGGAGACGTTTATACTTACGACCAAGATGACCCGGACCCTGATCCGGCTGATCGTTTACCCTGATGGCAAAGGTTAATGCATCCGTCGGGCAGATAGCAATGCAGGCAGTACAGTTATTGCATTCCTGGCCAAAATCATCGTGTAATGGATCCAGGCCAAATTCACATACTGCATTGCACATGGCGCAGTCATTGCAGTCTTTGACCAGACGCTGAATACGAAATAAGCGGAAATGACCGAGTAGCGAATACAATGCGCCACCCGGACACAGGTAACGACAGAAACCACGGCGGGCAACAAGAATATCGAATAGCAGGGTGATAACAAAAAAGATACTGCCTGCGCCAAATCCACCCAGTGCAATACCATAATATAATTCACGTCCTACAATGGCTGGTGGGTAGATTGCGGCAATAACAACCGAACCGGTGACTGCCGATATTATCAGACCGGTAAACAGAATCAGGTATTTTAAGCGACGGTCAAAATGGCGGTTGCCGATGGGCAGACCGGCGCGATGTACCCAGGCTGCCAGATTGGTATTGAGTTCATAAAGAAAAGTAGCCGGGCAAATCCAGCCGCAGAAAAAGCGACCAAAAATAAAGCTGAGGAAAACGGGGATTAATGCAGTGAGCGCAAATGGCCAGTAAACCGACAGGCTGGCTGCCATCTGGCTGACCACGGCCAGCGGGTCACTGAGCTGCAGGCCAAAAAAGGTTCCCGACCAGGTTGTTCCCTTGATAATATCCAGATCATGAGCGGGGTTTTTGGTAAATGGGGATGTCAGGGCAGACATGACATCATAAATATCCTTTTCACTACGGCTTAGTAAATCGTAACCATGTGCGGCGACATAGCTTTGATACATATGTAAAAAAGGTAATGCAATTAGCATACTGAATACCAGAATAAGGGATATCCAGCGTAATTTATTAAGCTGACGGTACAGAGGAATAAATTTTTTATTCACAATTTTAGTCCTGTATTTTAAGCTGTTTCCGGTGTTGCGCCGCGCCTGCTGTAATTGGGAATGATCCGTATTGCCTGTGGCATCTGGATGCAGGAACGTTCACATAAACCACAACCAACACATTTATCCAGTACATAGGGTTGCTCCATCCAGCCAACCCGAATGGCAACATCGGCCAGTGGACAGGCACGGTAACAGACACCACAACTCTGACCCTGCCAGGAGAGGCATAGACTATGATCGACCACTGCGTGTCCCATATGTACTTTATCCAGTATGGGCTGCATGAGTTCGGGTATTTTGGTAATGGCATCTGTAGGACAAATATCGCCACATTTCATACAGAGGATACAGGCCTGTTCACGTGGGATAATATAAGGCGTGTCGAGAGAAGTCGCGCCATTTTCCACACCAAAATAATGGATACAACGATTCGGACAAACTTCTCCACATTGGCCGCAATGGATGCAGCGAGCCACAAAGTCTTCTTCTGCCAGTGCACCCGGTGGGCGTAGGTAACGTTGTGACTGACGCTGCTCGGTCAGTGCCTGTACAGGACTGACTGCCAGTGCCGAGGCACCGGCAATCAGGTTCTGGAGAAAATGCCGACGTTTCACGTTTTTATCCCGGCTATTATCCTGTTACACTTTCTCGATACGGCAGGCTGATTTCTTAAAATCGGCCTGTCCCGAGACAGGATCAAAACAACGACTGGTTACCGCATTCGCCAGCCATTTATTTTTCTTCGGATCGGCACTGTCTGCTACCGAGAGATTCCAGGGGCTGAAGAAATAACCGCGAGGAACACTGTTACGTGCTGGTTTCACCAAACTGTGGGTACCAACCTGGGCGAATGCTTCCATATGGCCGCGACGGGTGACCAGTCGAACTTTATCGCCATCTTTAATACCTAGCTCCTTAGCATCATCCGGGTCCATTTCCACATACATTTCCGGTACCAGACGACGGGTTGTCGGGCTGCGCAAAGATTTAGCGGTATGGAAATGTTCATATACTACGCCCAGTCCCAGCCAGTAGGGATATTTATCTTTCGGTATTTTATCCCAGCGTTTACCCCGGTATTCATCATCAGGTAAATCCGGCGTCAGTGCCTTATTACGTGCTTCGACCAGCAAAGGCAGGTTGTCGATGGCAAATTTTCCTGGTTTGCTACTGATTTCCATCAGCCTGGCGGTAACCTCCTTGCGGTCGCTATAATCCTGTTGGCAAAGGAACATGTGGGCACGTCCATCTTTAGTGCGGAAATCACCATAAGGGCGGTTCTTCCAGTTACCTTCCTGCCCCATATAACGGCGTTTGGTACCACCCGCTTTGGCAATTGCATAGGTTGGCGCTGGCCACTGGATACCACGTAAATTAGCCAGTTGCTGATAAGGGCTGATTTTATCGCGTTTTTCTACATCCAGAATACCGTTGAGGTTTGTGTCACTGCCAACGGAAGCACGGCAGATATCCCGAAAAACTTCTTCCGCATTATAAAAGCCTTTTTCGTCTTTGGAATAGGGCACGATTTTGCTTCCATCCATCCCCAGTAAATCAGCTACTTCCTTAATTTTATCCATGACCATATCCATATCCGGACGACAGCCTTCCGGTGGCTCGGCTGCTTTCTGCACAATATTAAAGCGTCTTTCTGAACTGATATAGGTACCATTGACCTCACCCCAGGTGGCAGCCGGGAAGATAACATCCGCATACAGATTATTCGGTGCATGACGGTATATTTCCTGCACAATAGTAAACATTTTACCCAGTGCCGGTCGTGATAGACCCCAGGAATCAGGCAGGTCAATATGGGTAGCGTAGACCAGAAACATGGCTTTTACCTCACCTTTGAGTGCGCGTTCCATCATGCCCACTGCCATACCAGGATTTTTTGCGTGCATAGCCATATCGAGATTTTTCTGCGGGATACGCCACATTTTTGCCATATGCTTGCGTTGTTTGTCGCTTTTTAAACCAATATTAAACGGTAGACGACCGGTGAGGCCACCGGTAAAACGTTCGCCCATAGCATTAGGCTGACCAGTCATGGAGAAAGGTCCGCAGCCAGGTTTGGCGACATTACCGGTTAAGTTTAATAGATTGATAATAGAGATTACATTGTTTTGGCCATGAATATGCTGGTTGTAGCCAATTCCCCACATAATAATAACGCCACCATGATTGCCTTTACCTTCCTTGACGCGGGTAATACGTTTGCGGGTTGCATCGGCAAACATACCGGCAACACGGCGGATAAGGGCAGGAGAAACATCATAGTCTGGCCCACCCATACGATTTTGTACCTGTTCCGGGCTGTAGTCTTTTAATACACCATCGGTATATTTTTTCCAGCCATCGGTGTGGGCCTTCATGTATTTCCAGTCAATGACATCCGGGTGTTCCTTCAATAATACATGGGCGATGGCATTAAGGAAGCTGATATCACCATTGAGCAGGGAAACGTGAACGGAATTATCCGGATTAATGTCTGCATAGCCTTTTGCGGTACCGGTGCGACGTGGATCGACCACAACAGTCGGTATGTTAGCTTTTCTCTTATAATCAGCGATACGCCAGAAAATAATCGGATGTGACTCACGCGCATTGTGACCGAAGTGCATCAGCATGTCGCACATTTCGAGGTCTTCATAGGACAGTGGCGGGGTGTCGGAGCCCAGCGTCTTGAAGTAACCGGTCACCGCCGAAGTCATGCACATACGGGCATTTGCCTCAATGGTGTTTGAGCTGAGGACACCCTTCATAAACAGGTTTTCCATGTACTGACCTTCCACCGTTAACTGGCCGGAACCATACAGGCCGATGGAATTGTTCCCGTCTGTTTTGACAAAGTGGGCAATTTTATGAGCCACCATTTTCGATGCTTCTTCATAGGGAACCCGAACAAAATGTTCATCAGCAAAAGAGCCTTTGGTTTTGCTTATATAACTGAGATCGCCGTGATCGGGCCTGTTCCATTCGTTCCATACATCCTTGCGTACATAGCTGTCGCCCTGCAGGCGATCGACGTACATCGGTTCGGCAGCGGTTAGTCCTTTAATACATTGCAGACCACGGTTAGTCGGGTGTTTCTTATCGGGTTGCATGGAAACAATTTTTCCGTTTTCAACCTGAATAACCGTGCCGCAGCCAACCCCGCAGTAAGGGCACTGTGCTAATGCAGTGGTACGTGAGGCAGAAGCAGTTTCAGTGGTGATGGCAGCTTCAAGCTCCGGATTATCAGCAACAAACAGACCTGCACCTGCTACTGAGCCTGTGATAAAGGCACTGCCTTTCATAAAATCACGTCGGTTTATTTTTACACGTTTCATTGGATGTGTCCTCTTTCTGGGTCCTGTTTGTTCTGAGTCCTGTTGGGTCTCGTTACTTTAATTTTTTTCTGGCAGGGTTCGCATATAGGCAATGATATTATTGATCATTTCCGGGCTTAGATGGGCCAGTCCGGCAGCACTGCTAAAGCCGTGCATACCGGTATTAGAGCGACCGTGTTTAATAGTTTCGCGGATAAAACCGTCAGTGACTTTATCCTGAAATCCGGCTTTACCAATCGCGGTACCCGAACCCCCGGCAGCGTAACCAACACCGTTTGTACCATGGCAACCTGCGCAGACATCGTTAAACCATTGTTCTCCCAGGCGCGCATCGCCGTGGCTTTTCGGTTCTGCATTAACGGCGGATGAGTGGTTGGGTAATTTGGAAAAAGAACGTAGATACGCAATAATTTCCTCGATATTCTTTTTACCCAGATGTGACCAGGGTGGCATGCCTGTTCCGGGTCGCCCGTCACTGATGGTACTTTCAAAGAATTTATTGGAAGCAATCCCTAGTAGTTCCGGATTAGTCAACGATGGTGCGAAGCCTTCTTTACCAACACCATTGGCCTGATGGCAGACGGAGCAGTTCTGGTTATATAGCTGCTCACCTTTTTTTATCGTGGCTTTACTGGCAGCAAACGTTGTTGTGCTTGTTGACGCAAGTAATAGCCCTGTTAGCATCATGGCTAACCCTGTGAGGGCGGGTCTCATCGACATATCAATTCCCCTGTTGGTAATATGGTATGAATATCGTATGGATATTATGAATAAGCCGCCTTGATATAAATCAAGAATATCTATATGTGTTTCAGCGTTATGATTAATCAGGCGGTTCCAGCAATGGCACTAATACCCATACGCTGAAACAGCCGATTATTGTTTTGTGTGTCGTTATCCATTCAGGGATTTGTTAGAATACCTGCATTCTCACTGGCATATACCGGGGTGCTAAGTACGGAAGCTGATAAGGCAGTAACATTTAGTGCTACCGCCATAGCTAGTGTTACTATCAATTTTTTTTATTGTTCTCTCCACATGAGTTCAATAATATTAATAAAAGCTACCCGCCAGGGAATAGTGGACGATAATACTATTAATACACATATTTTCCATACCCGTAAAAAATTCAAACAGTGTGATACTGACCTTCAATGTATAAAAACCAGTTACGGACCTGGTTATCAGTGGTTATGTAAATGAAACTCGGAACGCGCATTGTTATTTTTAGTTCTTTATTTTTATTGTTACTACCTGTATCCGGCGTATATTTTGTTAATAAGGTCGAACAGGCATTGCTCCAGGGACAGGAAGAAGCCGAGTCGATGACTGCCGCTGCGATTGCACTGGTGTTAAAAGGATATACCGGTCTGTTTAATGTCAATAAAAATGCTATTTATGTTTATCCAGCCGTGTACCCTATTACTATAGATGGCTATGATGAAGACTGGTATCCATTACAGCATGACTTTACCAGTTATGGAAATGGCAAGTTTTCATTGTTAATGGTAAGTTCAAAACAGTATCTATATGCTTATGTAAAAGTTAACGATAAAAATATCGTCTATCGTGACCCACGCAATATACCACTGGATACCAGCGACCATATACGTATTGAATATATAGGGCGAGATGATAAACATCATCGGCTGGTCATTGTAACGGAAGGGCAGGGTACGGTAAGTGCCTATGCAGTACATAAAGACTGGACCAGTACAATAAATGATCAGTCGATAAATGAGATTTATGGTGTCTGGCGTGAAACAACATACGGCTATGATCTGGAGCTGCGTCTGCCTGTCGCCTGGCTGGAAAAAAATCAACGCATGTCTCTGAGTGTTGTCGATGTATTTAGTAAGAATGAACGTTATCCTGACACGATTTTTTCTACCTATTCAGGTAAAGATAACAAGCTTAATCCCTTACTGTTTCAGTCCGGTGAAATTAGTCGGGTAATAAAAAACCTGGGCCAGTCAGATTCACGAATCTGTGTTGTTGATCGTTTTCGTCGTATCCGTGCGGTAATCGGTGGTCAGAAGTTGCATTCCTCATTCTGTCAGCATATAGAAAAAATTGATGCAAATCTCGTTGAATCGGTATTATCCGGAAAGAAGACACGACAGGTCTCTCATATTCCGGAAGGTAGATATATGCTGATTATTGCAGCAAAGCCAGTCATTGATGAAGGAAAAATTCTCGGTGCAATACTTGTTGGTAAAAACAGTCACCAGATACTCGCTGAACAGCGCAATACACTGGATGAAGTAATGCTGGTTGCTGTTTCTGTATTTTTTATTATTATTTTAAGTCTGCTTGTTTTTAGCTACTGGCTTACTTTCAGAATTAACCGGCTGAAAAAACAGACCGCAATGCTTATTGATGATAGTGGGCGCTTTATTAGTGAAATACCGTTTTCAGATATAAACAGTAAGGATGAGATTGGTGATCTATCACGCGCTTTTTCTGCTCTGCTGGATAAATTAAATCGTTATACCGGGTTTCTGGAAACGGTTCCTCGAATGTTACGCCATGAAATACTCAACCCGGTTAATACCATTAGCATGTCGTTACAGGTGTTGAAAGATAAGAATAGTGAAAATGAAATAGCAGTGGCAGGTAGTGCAATACGGCAACTGGAACTAATCATTTCAAGTTTAACAGAAGCCATAAATATTGATGAGGCATTACACCAGGCAGAAATACGAATATTTGATATAGCGGCCTTATTAAAAGAGTATGTCGAAAATAGTCAGCAGAAACATAGTGACCGGCGGCTGGTTTTTCAGGGGCCTGAGTCGGGTGTTTTTATTGAGGGAAATGATATTTGGCTGGTTCAGTTGCTTGATAAGATAAAAGATAATGCGCTGGATTTTGCCTTGCCGGAAACAGATATTTTATTTCAACTTGACTTACATCAAATCAATCAGCTTGTTATTCGTATAAAAAATGAAGGGAAGGAAATCGGACAGCAACAACTGGATGGTTTATTTCAGGGGATGGCTTCACAGCGTGAGGGAAAAACTGAAATACCGCATCTGGGTATTGGTCTGTATGTTGCGCACCATATTGCAAGGTTTCACCATGGTTGCCTGCATATAACTAATCGTAAGGATAAACAGGGCGTAGAAGTTGTCTTACTATTGCCAATAGTCATTCAACATGACGGATAAATTACTACCAATAAGAGAGAATTAAGATTATGACAGATAAACAGATAGTTCCTGTAAAAATTGCTATCCTGACAGTATCAGACAGTCGCACTGAGGCTAACGATACATCGGGAGATGCTCTGGTTGAGCGGCTGACAGCGGCCGGTCATACACTGGTAGAAAGAAAAATTGTTGCGGATGACCGTTATCAGTTACGTGCTGTTGTGTCACGCTGGATTGCTGATATTGCCGTTGATGTCGTTATTAGTACCGGGGGTACCGGTTTAACCGGACGCGATATAACACCGGAAGCTATTCGACCTTTATTCGATAAGGAGATTGAAGGAGTAGGTGAATTATTCCGCCTGGTTTCCTATGAGGAAATTGGAACCTCAACCATTGCTTCACGTTGTATCGGCGGGGTGGCCAACGGTACCTTTGTTTTTTGTTTGCCAGGCTCAACGGGTGCCTGTAGAACGGGTTGGGATAAAGTTATTGCCCCACAACTGGACTGTACTACCCGGCCCTGTAATATTGTGGCGTTAATGCCACGGCTACTTGAAGAATAAATCGCCTGAAGAGTGTTCTTAAAAATACCTGTAATATATTGTGTATACAGGTCAACATGATTAAAGAAAAAATGAATAAAGAAAAAATAATATCTACTGATTGTTGTGCTTCACCTGGCCTGATATCTGTTGACAAAGCCATTGAGCATATTCTTGCTATGGCCGAGGCAGTGTCGGAAATAGAAAATATTATAATCGAGGATAGTTGTAGCCGAATTCTTGCAGAAGATATCTATGCAGATATTAATGTTCCCGGTTACGATAATAGTGCGATGGATGGTTACGCTGTTCGCAGTGCAGAGGTATCAGCAAGGGGTGTGCTGCCAGTTACACAAAGAATTCCAGCCGGTAGTATCGGGGAGCCATTACGCAAAGGAACTGCGGCGCGAATTTTTACCGGAGCACCAGTGCCACCCGGTGCTGATGCGGTTGTAATGCAGGAAAAATGCACTGCTGGAGATGATGAAGTAACGATTAACAGCAAGGTTAAGGCAGGTACGAATATTCGCCGCGCAGGAGAGGATATTGCTGCTGGTAATAGAGTGCTTAAAAGTGGAAAACGTATTCGTCCGCAGGAAATGGGTTTGCTTGCCTCTGTTGGCGTAGCCAGTATAAAAGTAAAAAGACGGTTGAAAGTTGCGATCTTTTTTACCGGTGATGAACTGGTAAATCCCGGACAGACGTTACAGGCCGGGCAGATTTATAACTCCAATAAATATACGATTACCGGTTATTTGCAGGCATTGGATACCGAAATTATTGATCTTGGCATTGTTCCCGATACACTGGATGATACCTTGCGGGTGTTAAAAACAGCAGCAGAAGCAGCCGATCTGGTCATAACCAGTGGTGGTGTGTCGGTGGGGGAAGAAGATTATGTGCGTCTTGCGCTGGAAGAACTGGGCGAACTTTTTATGTGGCGTATTGCGATGAAGCCGGGCAAGCCGGTGGCCTTTGGTAGAGTTTTTCGCGATGATTCAAGCCAGGCATTATTTATGGGCTTGCCGGGTAATCCGGTTTCTGTCTTTGTAACCGGGGTACTGTTTGCGCGACCATTAATTTTAACCATGCAGGGTGCGTCAACCGTTCAGCCCTGCAAGGTAATAGCCATAGCTGATTTTAACTGGCCGGGTAGTAGTCGGCAGGAATACCTGAGAGTGCATGTTGAAACGGTTAATAATGAGCCAGTTGCTTCATTATACCCACATCAGGGTTCAGGTGTGCTCAGCTCGGTAAGCTGGGCGGATGGACTGGCTGAAGTAGCGGAGGGGCAGGATATTTCACCGGGTGACAGCATTGCTTTTATCCCGTTTCAGGGCTTATTTTAAATTGCTCAGGGTTTATTCCGTCTTTTGTGTCTTTCGCGGATTAAGTTTTTGATCTTGCTTTAATTTTCCAACAGAAACACTCCGCCGTCTTGCTGTGGGGAATTATTCCTGTCATTCAGTTGCCAGACGGGTAAATTTTTTCAGTGCGGCAGTAATTTTATCAAGTGGTTTCTTACATCCGCGAATATTATCCCTCTTTGCCATATAAGCCGGATCGTTGTAGACAAGCCAAACCTGTCCTTTTTTATCCTTATAGGATAATGCTTTCTGTGGTAAATCCAGTGCGGCAGTTTGTGAACATAACATTAATGGCGTGCCAACCTTTGGGTTACCAAAAATTAATAGCTCAGTTGGGCGTAATTTTATCCCCGCTTTTTTTGCTCCCGCAGAATGATTAATGCGGATAAAAATCGTCATGCCTTTTCTGTGTAATATTTTTTCTAGCCGGTTGATCGTTTCATTCACTGAGTAGTGGCTTTTTATCTTGATAATACCATTTGAATTAGATATTTTAATGATGATTGAAATCTGAATAATAATTAACCCCAGCAGGATTAAAAAGATAACAATAAATATGTTTTTTTTATTCATTGTGCTGCCTTTGTCTGCCTGATAAAGGTGATATACATTATTAGCCCGGTTGGGGTATCTATTCCGAGCGTTTATTTTATCCGTATTTGTTCAGGGTTTCACTGTTAAAAAAGGGGCTCTTTCGAGCCCCAAAAGCATGTACTGTATAATATCCTGAATTCAGCTATTACAACTATTGTCATTTTTTAGTTTTACTAACCCTGTGCTAAAAAATTGTAATCACTGATACAGATAAGCGATCATCCAGGCCGCTAAGTATCTGGTTGGCGCCACTACTGGAAGGTAGATTAGGTGCTTTTGCATCCCTGAACTCATAGTTGATTGTTGCACGCGATTTTTTGTTAAAGAAATATTGTGCACCGAGTGTTGTCGTATCAAATTGCCTTTCTTTTTTGGCAACATTAGTCATACGATCATAGGTATCATAGCGTAAGTCCAGTTCAAGATCAGGTAATATATTGTAACCAAAGGAGCCATACCAGCCATTTGCTTTCCCTTTTGTTTCTATATTAAAGGATGCTGTTGCGGTGTTTGCATTGTTTTTTGAACCAGCAATTGCTGCACCATCGGTGCCGTTAAAGATCATACCATCAGCATTAATGTATTCAAAGGTGGACTGATATTTACCTTTATGGAAGGTAAAGCCAACACCAGAACGGGTTCGATCATACGTTCCTGCACCGGCTTTAGTCAATGTACGTTTACCATTTTGATACCAGCCGAACATTTTTAAACTCTGGCGACGCGGTCCCTTGCTGTCATTAAAAATTAATGCTGATGACCAGTACAGGTAGAGTTCTTTGTTATTATTATTGTCACCGCGATCAATGCCATTACCGTTGCCGATCATAACAGCGTAACTGTGTTCCCATGCACCGAAATCGAAGGCATCAAATACCTGAACACCAACATCACGAAATGCGCTAACAGGGCCATTAGGTTTATTGGGATCATTTTTATCTGAGCCATTGCCATCAAAAAAACGTTCCAGCAGCAGGCCGTTTGTTACATTAGTGAAATTAATATAATTGAATACATGAATAGCCTGTAAGCCTTCCTCTGCACCCGGTGTTTTAAACTGACCAATTCGAATACGAGCTCCTTTAATATGATTCAGTGTAATACTGGCATCGGTTATTTTTGCACTGCCCGAACCACCACCCGGACGGGTAATACCATTGTTACCAAATTCAGCCAGGAAGAAATAGTTAACATTGGGGTCAAGTGGAAAACCGGTGCCACGTACACCAATACGTGCCCGCCTGATACCAAATTGTGAGTTGGTTTTCAGGTCAGGGCCGATTTGATTAAATATCGCATTCTGCCCTTTCCAGGGGCCGGCTTTAAGTTTGGTGCCACTGGTTGTCTGATATTCGGGTTGAATAAATCCCCAGACTCTTGCGCGTGGAGATTGTCCGTTACGTTCTGCGCCCTGCAACATTAACCAGTTTGCTGCCTGTACACTGGTGGTGCAGGTTAACAGGGCTGCACCTATACCTATTGTTTTCATCAGTAATTTTCTGTTAAAACTCATGTTTCATCCTCCGGAATGACTATTTTTTATAATCTTTATAGTTTTTATAATCTTTGTGATTTTTATGGTTTTATTAGTTTGTAACCTTTATCTAATAATTCAATAATACGTACTACACCGGCAGAGACCGGTATCGCATTGCTGTTTAATACCGGTGCATGGCCTAATTTTTTGGTCATGGCGGCAATGGTGTTTTTGCAGGCGGAGAATCTCACGCCACTGGATACCAGGCTGGCAATGCGGTTTTTATTAGCGTTTTCCTTAAACAATAAACGTAATCCTGGGCCAAAGGCAACAATTTCGACATCAACTTTATCCTGGCCATAATATTTAAGCAGGTTTGATGCAACATTAAGGACTAATGTTTGTTTAAATGGGTTAGGGTCACTTATCTGAAGGACTATTTTTTGTTCTGCAAAAGGTTTGTCATTCTCATCAGCCTGAGTCTGATAGCTGATTACAGCCATGCTTAACATCAGAATCAGTAATATAATTTTTTTCATATATACGCTCCGGTTTCATTTAAAAAAATTGATATAGATATATCAATTATTATCAAAGACTGAGCAGGATGAAATTTATTCCAGAATAATTAGGAAGTTTTACTGTAGTGGTCTAACTAACAGGATGAATGAAAGGGATACTTATGGTTCAAGACCGTCAGCCGCAGAGATGCGGGTGTCGAGCTTACATGGAGGTATTTACAGTGTGTCTTGAACCATAAGTGTCCTTTTCATCCGGTTCAGTAATATGTGTGTATTTCTGTTTACTGACGAAGATGGTATATGATAGAAGCTTATTCACAATAATCAGGGAATAATTATTTTTCTGTTGCGTCTAACATTGTATGCAGAGGACTTTTTATGAAAGTTGTTAAGAACCTAATAGCTTCAATGTCATTGAAACATGAGTTTGCCGCCAGGCGTGAAAAATTATACAGAATTGCTTTTTCCTGGAGCCATAATTCAGCTCTGGCAGATGATCTGGTACAGGAGACAATCTATAAAGCACTTAAAAATGCGGCAGGCCTACGTGATACTGCTACCATGGATACCTGGTTATATCGGATTCTATTTAATTGCTGGCAGGATTATTTGCGGGTAAAAGGGCGCAATGTCGAATTTTTTGAAATGCAGGATGACGCTCAGAATGACCATGATGATAATTATCAGCAAAGTCAGATTATTAATCGTGTTCGGTCATCCATTGAGCAACTGCCTATGCCGTTACGTGAAGTTGTCACGCTGGCAGATCTCGCTGGTTTCAGCTACGCTGAAATTGCTGAAATTATCAGTGTACCCATTGGTACGGTAATGAGTCGTTTGTTCAGGGCGCGCAAAACACTCAAACAACAATTACTTGAGTTTGGTACCGATTATATCGATAACTCCCGATTAAGGAGGATTAAATAATGCATGCATGTAATACGGAAGCTCAGGAAATTAGCGAAGAAAAGTTGAATTTATTTATTGATGAGCAGCTTGACCAGCAGGAAATGGATGAAATTCGGCAGGTGCTTATGGATAATAAAAGTTTACGTGAACGCGTTTGTCAGTTAAATGCGGTTCGTGAACTGATTGGTTATGCGTATGGGGAGGTTTCTCCTGCACAGACGCACAGGCAGCTGAAGACGAATAGTCGCTGGCAGACCTGCTATCCAGTTGCAGCATCGGTTTTATTGCTGGTGGGCTGTCTGATTGGCTGGTTTGGACACAGCCTGAATCAGCACTATACTTCACATAATGCAATGGTAAATTCGCGGGAGATTTTTGATTATTATGCAAATAATATCCCGGCCAGCAATAAAATACGAAAAATTGTTTTGCATATTTCGACAGGTGATGCATATTCGATGAAAAGGGCACTGGATGAAACCCGGCAATTGTTAAAAAGTTATCATAATGCAGGTATTCCCATCGCCATTGATGTTGTTGCCAACAAAGGAGGGATTAAGCTTTTTCGGGCAAGTATTTCACCTTATGCTGACCAGTTAGCAAAAATTTCCAGGAACAATGCTAATGTTCAGTTTTTTGCCTGCGCACGTTCCATTGCCAAAGCAAGGAAAAAAGAAGGCAAAAATTTCGCTATGCTTCCAGAAGTTCATGTGGCAAAAACAGCAAGGGAATTGATTTCTAAGCAGATTGATAAGGGCTGGGTTTATATTAAGGTATAAAGGGATGGCGTAAAAACAGGGTGCCCCGCCCCAATTTTTTATGCAGCAATTTTATGCGGCAACACTGTCAGCAAATACGACTTCATCAATTAGCCACTCAGTATTACTGGCGGTCAGAATCAGGCAGGAAGGACCGCCGTGAGTACGTGTTTTCCCCGAAGCACCGGGGTTAACTACCCAGGGTAGTGTGTCCTGGTCTATCACACGGTGATGCGTGTGTCCGTACACAATCAGGCGGGCATCTTGATGAATCCGTCGAAGCTTTGTATGCTCAGGGTGGTTACCCAGTTTATGCCCATGTTCAATATAAACCTTCCCGCCGGGTAAGGACAATATAGCGGTATTGGGCAGAGTTGACAATATGTCTATCTCTTCCGCCTTCCAGGCGGCAGGACAATCATTATTACCAGCCACCGCAATCAGCTCTTTAGCTGCCCGCAGTTGCTCAAGTATTCCAGCATTAGAAATATCGCCCGCATGAACAATATAATCACAACTATTTACCTTTGCTTTGATGCGTGGGTCAAGGTAACCGTGTGAATCAGAGAGAATGCCCACGGATACAGAACGCTGCCTCATGTATCTTTCTTACCTGAATCAAGTGATGCTTTACGTGCCTCCTCCTGCTTACGCTGATGTTCAATAATTTCAGCCTGTTTTCGGTATTCCAGAATTTCTTTACGCTCTTTAATGCGTTCTTCCCAGGCACCTTCACGTTCTTTAATACTCATTTCACCAAAGAATACCTGCTTCATCAGACGGAAACCAAATTGCATTAATGCAATGTCATCGGTTTCAAGTGATGCATACTCATCATCATTAAGATCATAGGTTTTGATAAAAGAATCACTCATTACAAAACGGCGGAAACGATCCATGTCATAGCTGGCCATAAAGAACATTTGCAGGCTCATTTCCGATGGTTTACCAATAGCTGGACCGGTCGATTTTTTCTTTAATATAAGACGATACCATTCATCGTTATAATCATCATATTCCTCAACAGCCTGTTCCTTGCGGTATTGGGCAATTGTCTGGATTTTATCTTCATTATGGCCTTTACAATGCTCTTCTTTTACCAGCAGAAAGTGACGTTCATCATTACTTTCAGTAACAGATTTCATTGCCAGCAGACCGGAAGGGTAATAGCGGCAGGTGGTAGGTCGGTCGGCATAAATGGAACAGCCTTCTTCATTCATAAACAGACAGGCTCCCTCTTCATTAGTGCGTAATTTCAGACCGGGCACACCGTGAGCATCCAGTTCAAATGGTACCGTGTGCTCTTTGAGAAAGGTGGATGAATCCATGCCGAGATTTTTTTTAAGGCGGATGATGTCATACGGGGTGATGGTTACATCAGCATGTGAACAACATTCATTCCAGCACGAAATACCACGGTGACAACGGAATTTTAGAGTATCATCAAGTTCAAGTCTTACCGGTAGTACCGGACTTGAGTTGGGCAGGCCAAATTTATTTTCTTCACTCATAATAGTATCTTCAATATTTTCCAGTTTAAATTATAAGTTTTACATTGCGTTTCTGTAGAAATCTGTAATATAAAACTTATAACTCAATATATATAAAAATGAAAAATCCGGACATCCAAAGGATGCCCGGATTTTCTTAACTCAAGTACCTAACTGTTATTTAAACAGTTTAGACTTGTCAATCAGATCAACGTGTGCACGCTTGAAGCATGTCCACTTTTTGGATTCCTTGTCATAGATTGAGTTAACGAAGCAATGCCAGTTTTCTTCGTCTACAAAGTTCTTGTCAGAACGGTAGTAGAAACCTGGGTAACGAGATTCCTGGCGGAACTCGATGTGCTTCATGTGTGCTTCTGCTGTCAGAATGCGGTGGTAATTTTCCCATGCACGAAGTAATTCGTGAAGGTCTTTTGCACGCATTTTTTCAGCATCTTCTTTCAGCATGTCCATCTTCTCACCAGCAACTTTCAACATTTCTGTGTTGGTTGTGTAGTAAGTTGCAATGCCGGCAACATATTCATCCATAATTTTCTGCAGACGGAATTGCAGCATTCTTGGAGTAATATAGTTAGGGTTAATATCAATTGCAGTGGTGTAGTCCTTAAATTCAAGGTAAGTTTTAACTGGTTGATAGATTTCAGCAACCAGGTCATCAACAGATGTATCCAGTTCGGGGGTGAAATCAGCATTATCCAGGCAGTATTTAACCATTGATTTGGCTGCCATACGACCTTCAGCATGTGAACCTGAAGAGAATTTATGACCGGAAGCACCAACACCGTCACCGGCTGTGAATAAACCACCAACTGTTGTCATACCACGGTAACCCCAGTTCCAGCCAGATGGCAGGTGATCAGGAATACCTTCGCCCAGACCTTCATCTGTTGGCGCACCAAGATCAGTCGGGCCAGAAACCCAGATGCCACAACAACCTGAGTGTGAGCCTAACAGGTAAGGTTCGGTAGGCATTAATTCTGAGTTTTTCTTCTCAGGTTCAATGTTTTCACCAACCCAGATACCACACTGGCCAATACACATGTCAAGGAAGTCTTCCCATGCTTCTGCTTCCAGATGCTTCACTTCACGTGGAGACAGTGTCTCGCGCAGTTTAGCCAAAGCAGACACTGTGTCCATATAAATAGGACCGCGACCTTCTTTCATTTCTCTCAGCATCAGGTGGTTACGCAGACAGGATGCCGGTACGGCAGCCTGACCATAAGGAGGATAGTCATCCAGCATTTCCTTGTTGCGTGTCATGTAATTTTCGCCAAATGCATTAGTAGCCTGTGCTCTAAACAGCAGGAACCATGCACCGACAGGGCCGTAACCATCTTTGAAACGTGTTGGAACGAAACGGTTTTCCATCAGTGTCAGTTCAGCACCAGCTTCAGCAGCCATTGAGTAGGTAGAACCGGAGTTCCATACTGGATACCATGCACGACCCTGACCTTCACCAACAGAGCGGGGACGGAACAGGTTTACACAGCCACCAGCAGCTAACAGAATAGCTTTGGCTTTGTAAATGTGAATTTTATCTTCACGGGTAGAGAAACCAACAGCACCTGCAATACGTGATGGATCATTCTTATCATTAACCAGCTTAACGATGAAAACACGTTCCTGAATGTTTTCTACACCCAGTGCTTTTTTTGCTGCTTCTGCAACGATCCATTTGTATGACTCACCGTTGATCATGATTTGCCATTTACCAGAACGTACGGGCTTACCACCATCTTTCAGTGGAGTCATGCCTTTAGAACCATCAAAACGTTCACCATTCTCATCTGTTTTCCAGATAGGCAGGCCCCATTCTTCAAACAGGTGGACGGATTCGTCAACGTGACGGCCTACGTCATAAGCAAGGTCATCACGGGTAATGCCCATCAGGTCGTTTGAAACCATGCGAGTATAGTCTGCTGGATCCTGTTCAGGACCAATGTATGTGTTAATAGCAGATAAGCCCTGCGCGACCGCACCAGAGCGATCCATAGCAGCTTTATCTACAAGTTTAATTTTAAGGTCTGTACCTTTTGCCCACTGCATGATTTCAAATGCAGCGCCACAACAGGCCATACCACCACCGATTAACAGTATGTCTACGGTTTCTTCAATGACATCTGGATTTCCAAATTCAGCCATTATTTTAGCCTCTTAAATAAATTATTTACGGATTAATTCGCTAGGGTCGCCAATACGGTAACCATTTTCCTGACAGAAAAAACCGTTCTCTTCGATTTTAGCCATGTCAGCTTCAGGTTTACCTGCATAAGGCTCGATAGAACCTTCAGGGGTAGTACGAATTGGGAATTTGAAACGCTTCATGTTGCCATTACGGAACTTGATGGTCCACATGATTGAGTCTGTACCACGCAGAGGTTGCACAGAACCGCCCAGTGGAACGACATCAGCATAGTGACGAACTTCGATTGCGTTTTGAGGGCAGATCTTAACGCAGGAATAGCATTCCCAGCATTGATCAGGTTCCTGGTTATATGACTTCATGGCGTGACCGGTGTCAGAACCATCCTTATCAAGTTTCATCAGATCGTGTGGGCAGATGTACATGCAGGCCGTACGGTCCTGGCCTTTACACCCATCACACTTTTCTGTACGTACAAAAGTAGGCATTATTATTAACTCCTGGAGTTGTAGTTATGCAATTGCAATTGCTGTAGTTAAATCGAGAGTCATCCATAATAAGCAGTGACCATTGATTGCTACTTTCCTCATCTTCTATGGCCAAAAGCCTTACAAAAGAATCGAAATTTCTAGCATCGCCAATAAGGGCGGTGTTTTTCCTGCTCACAAAAATACCACTTCACTATGTTACCGGGCGGTATTTTTTTGTGCAGTAAATCTGTATTAATGTTGATGATGCCCGATGCCTGATGTTTTTATACATCAATTTAGCATCGCATCGGTGGCCTGCTTCAAATCTTGAGCCCATTGGAAGCGGGGCACATATTCTATGCCTAAATCAGGTTAAAATGCAATCCGCGCAGGCATTAACTGCGGTGCAGAATAACGCTTGTTATGCGAAATACCAAACAGTAATATTATGGTTACAATAAGTTTTTTTTATGATGTAGTATATTATTTTATAGACCTTTAAAAACAATGATATACGACGTATCGCGGAAGATAAGTAATTGATAATCATTCTCGGTTAGTGCATACTGTGTCCATGCAGGGTAATTCTACCGGTAGAGTAATAACTAAAATTATATTTTTTTGCGATATAACCATGAACCATAAAGATCCAGCTTTAGATTCTGCTTCGGCGGAAGAAAACATACTACCAACAGAAATTAATCTGCACCAGAAATCACGTTTGCTGGAAATTGCCTTTACAGATGGCTTTCGATTTCACTACCCCAGTGAATACCTGCGTGTATTTTCAACTGCCGCAGAAGTAAAGATAATGAAAAAACTGGTCTATGGTAAGGAGCGGGTCAATATCACACTGCTGGAACCGCAGGGAAGCTATGCGATTAAAATTTCCTTTGATGATGGTCACAATACCGGAATCTATTCCTGGCGTACACTGTATGACTTAGGTAGAAATTATGAAACCAACTGGAAAAAATATCTGTTAGCGCTGGAAAAGCATGATTTAAATCGTGGAGAAGAAAGAGCCACCGATGATCGGGGGCAGGTAGTAATAAAACTGGTTTATTTTATTCAACTGGCCAGGATTTCAGGCAAGGATGAAGAGGAGGTGGTGATTCCTGATTCGGTAACGGATGTAAAAACATTGCTGGTATGGATGCGCAGGCGTGGTCAGCGTTGGCGGGAGGCGTTTGATGATAGTCGTTTGCAGGTGACGGTAAACAGGCAGTTTAGCAAACCGTATACCCTGATTGAACACGGTGATGAAGTTGCTTTTGTCCCCATGCCAGGGTGAGGTTGCCGCATAAAAAACGGCATTGTCTATTCAGATTTCCCGATAGATAATGCCGTTTTTGTAACAGACTGCTGTATTACCTGTTCAGACTTTGATAGTAATCAATCAGAATTTTAGCTACTTCAGGGCGTGAGAATTCCTTTGGTGGCGCTTCGCCTCGGCCAAGCATTTCGCGTACTTTGGTACCTGATAACAGAATGAAGTCTTCTTTTTCATGGTCGGGGGCTTCACACATCATGACTACTTTATTCAGTTTTTTGGAATAAGCAGTGTGGTCAGCCTTGAAGATCTCGATTTCCAGAGCGCCTTCAGGAACTTCATTGTCAAAAATTTCCTGAGCATCGAAAGCGCCGTAGTGGTCACCAACGCCAGCATGGTCACGGCCAATAATGAAATGGGTGGCGCCCATATTCTGACGGAATACAGCATGTAATACGGCCTCTTTAGGTCCTGCATATAGCATATCAAAACCATAACCGGTTACCATGGCACTGTTTTCAGGGAAATACAGTTCCACCATTTTACGGATAGCCGCATCGCGAACGGGAGCGGGGATATCACCTGGTTTCAGCTTACCAAGTAGCATGTGAATGACCAGACCGTCACAACCCAGACGATCCATTGCCATGTGGCACAATTCTTCGTGTGCCAGGTGCATCGGGTTGCGGGTCTGAAAAGCGACTACTTTTTCCCAGCCACGCTCGGCAATATCATTTCGAATTTCGACCGCAGTGCGGAAAGTATCCGGGAATTCGGACTGGAAATAGGAGAAGTTCAGTACCTGAATCGGCCCCGACAGGCAGACTTTGCCCTGTGCATTAAAGGTTTCTACGCCGGGATGAGCTTCACCCTCTTTCGCCCGGTAGATCTCCTTGCTCATCATTGCCATATCATTGTCACTGAATTCCTCTACTGCTTCAACATCCATCACAGCCAGAATTGGATTGCCATCAACATTCGGGTCTTTTAATGCAATGCGGTCGCCGGCACTGATTCCTTCAGCGTCAGGAACCATATTCAAAACGGGTGTTGGCCAGAACAGACCGGAGGTTGTTTTCATATCTTTGGCAACAGATAATGCGTCTGCCTTATTCATATAGCCGGTCAGCGGGTTAAAATAACCGGCACCCAGCATCACGGCATTTGCCGCAGTTGCAGAGCTGACCAGTATAGATTTCAGACCTTCTGCTTCCTTTTTCAGGGCCTCATTGCGGGCTGTGTCGTAGACAAAAAGAGGGTTCAGTTCATCAGAACCATGGGGTTTAATCATAAGGAGTCTCCTGAGTAATCACTAATGTGGCGGTTATCGCACCACGCGTTATTTAACATTTTGTAAATGGATTTTGCCTGTACCTTAACCTGTCTATTCACTTTACTATGGTCTTTGAAGGTACGTGGAATTAGCTGTTCGCTATTTTAAGTCTGCCAAGACGGAAAATTGCGCTGTATTGTACAGGAAAGTGAAAGAGTTTCGTAGTAGGTCGGTAATGGATAAAAAAACAGGATGTTTTTGATAAAAATCAATTTACCCCGGTTTTGATTGAAATCCTAATTGACTCACCGAATAGTTGGGCTTATGGTTGGAAGGCACCAGAGTGTTTGAGAATGGTGATGACTTTTTAAACAACATAAATGGAAATGAGACATGAAGATGAAAACATTAAAAATTGTAGCTGCGGCAGCTATTCTTGCTGTTTCTACCTCTGCAAATGCATGGTGGAACAACGGTAATAACTGGAATAATAACGGATATGGAAATGGCTATGGCAACGGTTATGGCAATGGAAATGGCAACGGATATGGTGATGGTTCAGGAAATGGCTCTGGTAATGCAAATGGTAGTTTTACCTTTGGTATGAGTGGTAAGGCTCACGGTAATGCGCGCGGTAATGGTTACAATTCCTATTATGGCAATAATGGCTGGAATGGAAACAATGGCTGGAATGGCAATAATGGCAATAATGG
>VAPF01072696.1_pt1 | contig 49729 bp, 48 predicted proteins | sample 3393931 | NCBI WGS metagenome assembly VAPF01 (sample SAMN08290437, study PRJNA428436) | hydrothermal vent metagenome | isolation source: Deep-sea hydrothermal vent chimney | place: Atlantic Ocean: South-mid Altantic Ridge | depth 2773 m m | reverse complement strand
GCAATGTGCGCGTTGATTCGCTCTTTCTTGATGAAGGTTTTGGGACGCTTGACGAAGATGCGCTTGAGACGGCACTGGAGACCCTTGGCGGACTCCAGCAATCCGGGAAGATTATCGGTGTGATATCGCACGTTACAGCCGTGAAGGAACGTATCAGCACCCGGATAAATGTCCAACCGGTATCCGGTGGCAAAAGCACAATTAGTGGTCCGGGATGCAGACGTGGCGCTGTGGAGACACGGCGGGATTAACAAATTGAAAAGGAGAGGTTTAATGAAATGTGGGTAATCGACATAAGACACTGGTTGAACAAACAGCAAGATGGACCAGCCGTGCCTCAGTTGCGGCTCAAGGTGAAAAAGCTTGCGGAGATTATAACCTGGATAACATTACATGATCAGGGTTTATCAGCGGGTGACGTGCCGAAATGCTGGCGGCGGCCGGAAAAAAAATCCTGCAAGGGCATTTTGATAATCCGGTTTGAGCAAGACGACCGGATTCACTGGTTCTGCCCAGTATGCGAGGATGAAGGCATTATCGACGGCTGGCAAGGATTGATATGGGATATGAGTAAGGGAACGATTCACTGAATAATGATCCTGAAATGTCGGGTATCTCAGCGCCAAATGCCGGAGACGTGGGTGGCAAGTGAGCAGGATCAACAATCTGATCACCTGGCTGGTAATCAAGGGGTGCCGCCTGATCTGCAGACGTACCGGGAGCGCGGGCACCTGCGTCTGGACGCCACCTCTTACCGGGATCCGGATGATTGATATGCAAAGTGCCTGGACCCCTCGGACGGTTACATTGACTTTAGCTGGTTAAATCTGGATAACCACCCAATGAACGGGGAAAAACTGCTTGACATCACTCCGTTGGCTGATATACTTTATCCTTATTTATCAGACTTTGTCCGGATGAAAAACCAGCACACGTGAACCCGACTCTGGTGTGACCAGTGCCAACTGATTAATCTGGAAGATTTGCTTTGCAAAGGAGGCAGACTATGTTGACATACGATGAAATAAAAGTCCTTCTGGAAGATATAGAGGCTGACAATGTGGAGCGGACTGTTTCCACGAATAAGACGGATAAATTTTGTGAGGTCATCTGTGCTTTTGCCAACGATATGCCGGACAATGGTAAGCCGGGCTATCTGTTTGTTGGCGTGGACGGTAAAGGGAAAATCAAGGGTATCGAAATCACGGATCAACTTCTTAAAAATCTTGCCAGCCATCGTGACTCCGGCCAGATTGTGCCTCTGCCCTCTCTCACGGTTCAGAAGCTAGCTTTCCCCGAGGGAAATATCGCTGTGGTGGAGGTGCTGCCGTCTGATATGCCGCCGGTACGTTACCGTGGTCGGGTCTGGATCCGGGTTGGTCCACGCCGTGGCATTGCCACTGAGCAGGAAGAACGTATTCTTACAGAACGCCGGATGCATAAGGCAAAAAGTTTTGATTTGAGGCCGTGCTTAAACTGCGGTAAAGACCGAATTGTTATGCCGCTTTTCAATGATTACAGGAATGCCGCTTTAGACCCTGAGATTATTGAAGCAAACAATCGCGACACTTTTCTTCAGATGTCGGCCCTCGGTTTTTGGGACACGAAAAATAACTGCGCAACGAATGCAGGCGCTTTATTGCTTTCTGAGGATCCGCGAGCCTACTTGCCGGGCGCTTATATCCAGTATGTAAGATTTGCGGGTGATGAATTGAGTTCAGACGTCCTGGACGAGCGGCAGTTTTCAAATGATTTGAGGACGATGTTGCATGAGACAGACGCTTTTCTTAAGATATTGTTCCCTTCTCATCCTGTTCCGGTATCTGCGCTCAAGGAGCAGCAAATCACACCCTATCCGACCTGGGCCATCCGCGAGCTTCTCATGAACGCGATCATGCATCGCGATTATCAATCAAATGCCCCGGTACGATTTTACTGGTTGTCCGATCGAATTGAAATACAGAATCCGGGTGGCTTATATGGCGCTGCTGTTAATTTCCCCGATCAGAACGACTATCGTAATCCGAAAATAGCGGAAGCGATGAAAACACTCGGTTTTGTTAACCAATTCGGACATGGAATCGCCAGGGCACAGAGCCTGTTACAGAAGAACGGAAATCCGGCGGCGGAATTCATCATTGACCAACCGGGGTATTTTCTGGCAACAGTACGGGAGGCTGGATCATGAAAACTATCGCCTTTTTCAATAACAAGGGTGGAGTGGGCAAAACTACGCTGGTTTATCACATTGCCCGAATGATGGCGGAACTGGGCCACGGGGTACTGGCAGCCGATCTGGACCCGCAGGCCAATCTCTCCAGTATGTTTCTGGAGGAGGAGCGGCTGGAAGAGTTATGGCCGGAGGAGGGGGCTCATAAAAGTATTCTGTCGTGCATCTCTCCCATCCTCGAAGGAACCGGCGACATTGCGACCACGCATACAGAAAGGATTCTGGAGAATCTGCACCTGATTCCCGGTGATCTCGGCTTGTCGCAGTTCGAAGATAAACTCTCGGACAGTTGGCCTCGGTGCCTGGATAAAGACCCGGCAGCGTTTCGTGCCACCACTGCTTTTTATCGCATTGTTTATACTGCCGCTGAGAAAACTAATGCGGAAATAGTACTGATTGATGTGGGACCGAATCTGGGAGCCATCAATCGCTCGGCCTTAATTGCGGCTGACAATGTGATTATGCCATTGGCTCCGGATCTCTATTCTCTGCAAGGCTTGAGAAACCTTGGCCCCACACTGCAACAATGGCGGCGAGGCTGGAGGCAGCGGCTGGATCAGAAACCGGATAGTCTTAATATTCCACTTCCTTCCGGCAGCATGGCGCCGGCAGGTTATATCATCATGCAACATGTTGAACGAAAAAGCCGCCCTGTTAAATCATACCAAAGATGGGTTGAGAGAATACCGGCTACTTACCGCAAATATATTCTCAATCAGGCAGCTGGTTCCATATCTGACATCAACAATGACCCCAATTGCATCGGATTGCTTCGCCATTATCAGAGTCTTATGCCTATGGCGCAGGAAGCAAGAAAACCTGTCTTTCTGTTGAAACCGGCTGATGGCGCTATTGGCGCACACGCCCAAAGTGTTAACAAATGTTATATGGATTTCAAGCGGATAACTGAAACGATACTGCAAAAAATCAAGTAGGAGACGAGTCTAGCGGGCACGAAGTCACCCCCGAAGTTAAAAAGATGCTTTCCATTATGTCCGGGGAAATGGCTCGAAGCGAAATCATGAACAAACTAGGCCTCACGGGCGAAAACATTTTCGGGAGCACTACCAGCAAACCGGAATAAAATTGGGACTGATCGAAATGACTATTCCCGCTAAACCCCGCAGTGGCCGCCAGAACATCGCCGAAGGCTCTCGGGCTGCCGCGACCTCCAGCCAAACCGAGTTGCGCCTGGTTAATGTTGCCCGCGCCAGCCTTGAGGAGTTGCTGCTCGACTACGAGGATTTTCTCAGGCACCGTCGCCAGCCACTATGGGGCAAAGATGATCCCCGGGCCAAAGCCGTTCGACGCGTAGCGGGCGATCATCAGTCTGATGGGTCGGATTTGACAGATCAACAACGAGCCGTGCTGTACGCCGAATGGCTCGAACATGACGACCCCTTTGTTCGCGCCAAGCCAAAGAAAGTACCTCGGGTGTGGGTGAAACGCCACAAAATTCTGTTATACTTAAGATATTAGAAATCTTTTTGGAGGAGATATAAAATGTCAAAAGCAAATCTAATAAAAATCGAACACCTTGAGGTTAATAAAAGTGATATTGAAAAGGTCAAAAAAGCTTTTAGGGTCAAAGATAATGCCGAAGCCGTAAGACAGGCATTAAATGTAACATCAGGTAAAATTGATCTTGAGAGTATTTTTGAAAAACACAAAGGGACAAAGATAAAAAAGGTCTATGCTTAAAAAGCTAATAGATACAAACATCTTTATCGACCGATTTTTAAATCCTGATTTATATAGAGACATCTTTCTTTCAGATGGCATTGTTTACCTTTCATCTATCGTATTAATGGAAATCAGAGCAGGTGCTCATTCAAAGGAAGCTATAAATTCTGTTAAAGAACTGAGTAATTTTTTCAGGCGTGTGGACAGAATTGTTGTCCCTTCCTCAAAGGAGTATGAACAGGCGGGAGAAATTATTGCAAAGCTTCAGAGCGTAAAAAATTAAAATGTGCATCAATCACAAATGATTGCTTGATTGCAGTCTCTGCCAGAAGCATAGGCGCTGTTCTTTATACTCAGAACAAAAAGGATTTTCGGGCAATACAGGAAGTGTATAATTTTAAAGCTGCCTACGTTTAAACGTATTTTTGTCTACTAAGTTCAAATCACAAGGATCGGTTTCACCCCTTCAACAAAGATTCGTAACAGCATGAACCTCCGGGACGGCGATTCCGTGTAATCGCTCTCATGAAAACCCGATTCCGTGTAATCGCCACCAATACCACACCGATTCAGAGGATTTTGTAATGTTCTGACACGAAATTACGGATGCAGCTCTGTATATCCATGAAGCAATTTCTATAGCTGCGAAGGCTGGAACCATAGGGATCATCGATCTTCCGCCGCATTTTTGTACGGCCGGAAAAGTCGGCGAGGTTGTAAGTTTTTCCATAGGCGGAGGGATTTAAGGAAAGGACCAGTTCAATATGTATCGGCTCCATGCAGAGTATTATGCTGCTGTCGTCGATCGTTTTATCGTCAAGCAGCCTGGCGCTATGGCCTGATATGTCTATTCCGTTTTCGATTGATGCGATTATTGCGAATTCCACGGCGGAATTACCGTTTATCGCGTGGGTCCCGGCTGAAGATACTTTTATATCCGGATAGGATTTTAAAATTGTCTGCAATATTCCCTCAGCCATCGGACTGCGGCATATGTTGCCGGTGCAGACAGCCAGGATGCTTGTATTCTTATGGAAGTTATCTGCCATATTGACGATGTTTGTAAATATAAACCATGCAAAGTTATAATAACAGATAGTATGATAAATCTGAAGTATGCCATTGTATATGTCCGAAGCAAACATTAAGGTCCAACCCGGGAAATTAGGGATCGAAGACAGTTTTAACTTCCGCTGCGGCAAGGATATTGAATGTTTCAATAAATGCTGCCGGGACATCAATCTGTTTCTCACTCCCTACGATATTGTCAGGATGAAAAGAAGGCTGAATATGCCTTCCGGTACATTCCTGAAAATATATACGTTTCCCCTTTTCCCGGAAGAGGTTGGACATCCGGTGATATTGATGAAAATGCTTCCTGACGAATCAAAATACTGCCCGTTTGTGAGTGATGAAGGATGCATGATATATACCGACCGTCCGTGGTCATGCAGGAGCTTTCCGCTCGATCCGGGTCCGGGACATCCCGCCACGGAATTCGAGCTTGTTAAGAGGGACTTCTGTCTTGGGTTTAATAATGGAAGGAGCAATTCCGTCAGGAAATGGATAGAGACACAGAATATCGGTTTTTATGAAGAAATGAATGAAGAATGGAAAAAGGTCACTCATAATGAAAATTTTAACAGCCGGAATCTGCTCCAGGGAAATGCCAGGGATATGTTTTTTCTTGGGAGCTATAACATTGATGAGTTCAGAAACCTTATTTCCAAAGGCGATTTCCTTAAATATTTCGTTATTGACGGGAAACTGTTAAAGAAAATAAAATCCAGTGAGGCGGAACTTCTGATGTTTGCCTTCAGGTGGCTCCGCCATGTGCTGTTCGGCGAGGAGACATTAAAAAGAAGATGATAATACGATTGATGAATATTATGAAACAGTCTAAATATATGTATCTCTTTGTACAATAAAATCAGGGAAGGAAGGATTTATGGAAGACAGGAAGCCGGAATGTCCTCACTGCGGACAGCAATTGAATAAATGGAGCACCCCAACCTTTAACTTTTCCGACGGGCTGGGATGGTGTTCTACTTTTCTCTTTGTATGCTTTAATGACGAATGCAACTTCTTTAAAAACAGCTGGAAACATATGGTCGAGAACTATGGACAGGAGATGGGATACAGGTACATGCTCCACCCCGACTCGGGAGAATCCTCCAGCTTACCGGTTGGAGGGAAGAACGTCATGAAGGGAGACATTATTGACGAGATAAGGGAGTCGGAGGAGAAGGCCGAGCTTGAAGCGAGGAAGAAGGCTTTTCAGCTGCTTACGGATTATTTCATCGCTAAAGATGTGGATTCAATACTGAAAATGCTTATGGATGAAGCCGGCTTTGGAAGCGTCAGGTTGAAAGCCGCTGAACACCTGGGAGAACTTGGTGATGGTCGCGTGATCGAACCACTGGCGAACTATAAATTCAGTCATGAGGTTGTACAGAAAAAGGTAGATGAGTCTGTCCTGATAATTCACAGGAAAAACTTCACCATGGAATGTCCGTACTGCGCCGAAGTGATTAAGATGCGTGCTAAACTCTGCAAGCATTGCGGCAGGGAGCTGACATCCTGACCTGATTTCGGCGGCGGAAAGGTCGGGGAGGATACACGCACGGCGCCACATTTAATTTAAACAATAAAAGACATCCGGAAAGAAAGACGGTTAAAGCTCCTTATCATAAATTCTGTATTTCTTATAGAGTCTGCCGCCCACTGTCTCCACAATCCTCTGTACGGCGATATTGTCCTCGAGTATCCAGGAGAACTCAATTCGTTTGTAGCCGCCTTTCACAATGCCGGCGGCCCCCTCTCTGAAGAGCAGGGCGTCGACGCCTTTATTCCTGTATTCCTTTTTTATTCCGAGGAGCAGGAGTCTCAGGTCGGTTATCTTTCTGGAATAATAAAGTGCCTTCAGCATAGTTGACGGATTGAGATTGCCGTTCATATGCCGCAGGACAGAGTTGAAATCAGGCAGAAGGCCCATAAACCCGATGGGTGTCCCTTTATCTTCAGCTATCAGCGTAAGATTTGGTACTACAGCCTGTTTCATTCTTTCTGCCGTGTAATATATTTCGTCGTCGGTAAGAGGTATGAACCCCCAGTTGTTTTGCCACGCGGAATTATAGACTTCCTTGAATATCAGCATCTCTTCGATAAACCTGCTTTTGTCGATAGGCCTGACCGTTATCCCCCGTTTTTCAGCCATCGCCGCGACCCTCAGTACTTTCTCAGGCAGGTTTTTTTTGAAATCATGGATAAAGCCATACAGGTCCTTCGCCTTTTTCATGCCGTATTTTTCGGAAAAATCATTATAATAAGGCGGGTTATATGGTGTCATGATCATCGGTGATTGATCAAATCCTTCGAGCAAAAAACCGCATTCTTCGTTGGTGGAGAAGTTCATGGGACCTCTCATCCTGTCCATGCCCTCTTTTTTCAGGTGGTCCACTGCTTTGTCAAACAGCGCGCCTGCAACCGATACGTCGTTGACGCATTCAAAGAACCCGAAAAACCCTGTTTTTTCATTATGTGCTTCATTATGCCGTTTATTCACAAACGAAATGATTCTCCCTGCTTTTTTTCCGTTCTGTAACGCAATGAAATATCTGGCGCTTGCATGCATGAAAAACGGGTTTTTCACGGAAAAAAGAGACCGCATCTCACTATTAAGGGGAGGGACATATTTAGAGTCTTTAGGATACAGGGAAAAGGGCAGTTTTATAAACTCGTCAATATCCGCCGGTTGAACCTCCAGGACTTCAATCACTGATCAACCCTAATGCCCTGCCTGTTTTTTCGAAGGCACTCAACACCTTGTCAAGGTGCTCATCCGTATGTGTAGCCATGTAGCTGGTCCTGATGAGCGCTTTACCGCTTGGAACGGCGGGACTCACGACTACGTTTGCGAAGACGCCTTCCTGCTGGAGCAGCATCGTCATTTTGAATGCCATCAGATCATCGCCGACCAGTATCGGGATAATCGGTGTTTCAGTCGGTCCTAATTCGAATCCGAGGGATTTGAGGCCGTTGAACATTTTTCTGGTGTTCTTCCATAATTTCTCGATGCGTTCGGGTTCGTCTTCGATAATGTCGATAGCAGCGCTGACCGCGGCTATTGAGGACGGAGGTGGGCTTGCGCTGAAGATTAACGCCCTCGCGAAATGTTTGATGTAGTGTATGACCTCTGCGTCTCCGGCGATAAAGCCCCCGATGGAGGCGAGGGACTTGCTGTAGGTTCCCATAATCAGGTCGACTTCTTTTTCGAGTCCGAAGTGTTCCGCGGTCCCGCGGCCTGTTCCGCCGAGGACACCTATTCCATGGGCGTCGTCAACCATAATTCTTGCATTGTACTTTTTGGCAAGCGCGACAACATCCGGGAGGTTGATAATGTCACCTTCCATACTGAATACGCCGTCAACGGCTATCAGTTTTTTCCGGTCCCTGTTTTCTTTCAGAATCCTCTCGAGATCCGCCATGTCATTATGTCTGAACTTTCTTACTTCAGCGTAAGAAAGCCTGCAGCCGTCTATTATGCTGGCGTGGTCCATTTTATCGATTATTATGAGATCGTCTTTTCCGGTAAGGGCCGATATGACCCCCAGGTTAACCTGGAACCCGGTTGAGAAGACAAGGGCGTCTTCTTTCCTGATAAACCGGGTGAGTTTCTCCTCTAGTTTTACATGTATATCCAGAGTGCCGTTAAGGAACCTTGAACCGGCGCAACCTGTGCCGTATTTTTTGACGGCCTCGATTGACGCCTCTTTTACTTTCGGGTGGTTTGTAAGGCCGAGATAGTTATTGGAGCCCACCATTATCATCTTTTTTCCGTCCATGATGACTTCGGGATCCTGCGCGCTTTCGATTATCCTGAAGTACGGATACAGTTCAACCGCCATCAGTTCTTTTGCTTTTGTGAATTTATAGCACTTATCGAATAAATCCGTCTTCTTTTCTACAGCCATCGGTGAATTTTGTACCAGTCTGCTGTCCATCTTATTCCTTCCCGCAGCGTTATAGTCGGCTTAAATCCCAGTTCTTTCTTCGCTTTATTTATGTCGCATGTCCAGTTCGAAAAACGAAAGTCATTAATTCTGTCTCTGTTAATTATACCCTTTTTGTCGATTTTTTGACCGATAAAAGCCAGCAATGGCATCAAAGAGCGAGGCAGTCTTATTTTTATGGCCCTCACTCCCAGCGCCGATGATATTGCCTCGGCTATGTCTTCGTTTGTATATATCCTATCATCCGACAGAAAGAAACTCTTGCCTTCCGCTGTTTTTTCCTCAGCTGCTAATATGATACCATGAACAAGGTCTTCTACATGGATCATCGAATAATAGCATCTTCCCCAGTAGGGGAAAAAGCCTTTTTTAATCGCCTGGAAGAGCAGGAAAAAGTCCCTGTCCCTCGGCCCGTAGACGGCAGGCGGCCTGATGATCGTGAAGGGTATTTGGTTGCCGTATTCCAGAACGGCTTTTTCACCCCCCAGTTTACTTCTTCCATAATTCGAGACAGGTCCCGGGGGGGAATCCTCCCGGCGAGGCTCACGGTCGTTGCCAGGGCCTGTTGCGGCAAGACTACTCAGGAATATGAATCTTTGAAGCCTTGAATTTCCGTCCGCGGCAGCCCGCAGCAATTTTCTGGTGTTCTCCGTATTGGCGGAAAAAAAGGCCTCCTCCGAACTCGCCTTGGTGATTCCGGCGAGATGAAAGATATAATCGAAATCACCGATTTTATGGCTGTATGATTCAGCATCGGCAAGGTCACAAAATATATATTCGAGGCCGGGATGTTCCAGCCACCTCAGGTTGGATGTTTTTCTCACGAGGCATGTCACGTCATAACCTTTTTTAATGAGGGCTTCGACAAGGTGGCTTCCTATAAAGCCGGCGGCCCCTGTAACCAGTGCTTTCATGATGTATCCGTACTGTTATTTAAGAATATGTCGGGAGTCATGTATAAAAAAGATGTGTAAAAATCCGCTTTGCTCTTTCCAGGCTTTGAATGTATATATACCGGTTTAAGATTCAAGGCATTGTTTTATGGTGTGATCAAGTTCATCAAGCTTGAATGGTTTCCTGAGAATGATTATCCCTCTGCTTTTAAACGTCTCTTCGAGCGTTGGCGTGATAAACGCGGAACATACCACGATTTTAGGCTTGCGTGATTTTCTGTCCAGATTATTAATGAGTTCCACGCCGTTTTTCCCGGGCATCCTCAGATCGATAAAGAGAATATCTATATCCTTGTCTGATTTGAGCTTTTCCGACGCCTCGGAGACATTAGACATGGTGACGACTTCATGTCCTTTTTTTCTGAGCGCCCTGTCCAGAAACCAGCATACCAGCTTTTCATCATCGACAACTAATATTTTCATAATTAATGCCTATATATTAATAACAGATTTTATTATAAAGGTTAAGCATTATTATCACCCGTAACTATGGAGACCGGAGAGGAGCAGGTTCACCCCCAGATATGTAAAGATTACCGCAAGAAACCCAAACACTGCGACCATGGCTGCTTTTTTCCCCTTCCATCCTTTGATCAGGCGGCTATGCAGATAGAAAGCGTATATGAACCATGTTATAAGCGACCATGTCTCTTTTGGGTCCCATGTCCAGTATTTGCCCCAAGCCTGGTCGGCCCAGATTGCGCCGAATATCAGGCCGCCCAGTGTAAACACGGGGAATCCTGTTGCTATGCATCTATAAGTGAGATCATCAAGTATTTCAGCCGAAAGATGGAAGCCTTCTATGATTTTTTTCAGTGAGTGTCCGAATCTCCAGATTAAAAAAGTGACCGCTATGGATATGGCCCAGCTCAATGCCGATACCAGGGCTGAACCGCTTCTGAAGGAGGCCTTGAAAAGGTAGTTATGTATCAGTTCTTCCTGTCCTGTTACCACTAATTTGAACTTAAGAAAATCCAGCCCCATCGCGCCAAGTGTAATTACAAAAACGCTCAGCATCAGGGTCCAGAATATGTACGCGGTTTCATTTCTCCTTTCGGTCCTCAATATGAGGCACATCAGCCCGGTGCTGAAGGAGATCGCGAAGAGGGCGTAGGCAATAAAACTCATCATGACGTGAGCGAGCAGCCAGTTGCTCTGGAGCGCCGGTACAAGCGGCTGGATATTGCGGGACATGCCGGAGATATCGATGTACGCGAGGGCAAGGACCGCGACAGGAGTTACGAACGCTCCGAACGAGCGGTTCCTGTATTTAAATTCTATAATCAGATAGACCAGCATCAGGCACCAGATAAAGAATATGAGCGATTCGTAAAGGTTGGTAAGGGGCGCGGCCCTGAGAAATCCCATCTGGCCGAGATCATAGAATTCCTTCCATCTTGTTGCTATGGCTAGAGTCTGCGAGAGAAACCCTGTGATAGCGAAGGTCGTTGCAATAATACCTATCTGGTTGTTCCTGAACGCGAGATAAAAGATGTATAAGATCATCGAGAGGACATACGCGACGGTTGATAATCCGAAAAAGGTTGAACTGTCCATCTATTTTTTCCCTTCCGGGCCCGCGCCGAGGATTCTCGCCAGTTTTTCTATCTTTCCCTCGAAGGCGGCCCTGTTTTTATTTGCAGATGCCCCGATTGATATCTTTATATTGTCGTTTTTGCGTGCGATATCAACCCATATTCTTCTGTGGCTCATAAAAAAAGTGATATAAAGTCCCAGCGCCATGATAATGCACCCAAAATAGACGATAAAGACGCCGGGATCTTTTCTTACCTGCATCCCTGTGTATTCTACCCCCCAGTAATTCAAAAATTCCACTTTGTTCCCGTCGGGCAGTATCCATGTATTCGGGTATCTCCTGAAAAACCACCCCGAATATTTTTGCGTGCCTGCTTCCGTGAACTCTATGTAGGTGGCGGGATTCAGCATCTGTTGGGCGTATGTGTACGCTCTGCCTTCCGGGTCTAACGCAAGGGCGGGGCTGAAATATTTTATATGTCCGGTGATGGAAGTGCCCGGGATGGTGAATTTGTCGTTGAGCATGGGATTTATCTCTGCGGATTTTCCATCTTTGGAGGAGACCCTTAATACAAAAATGCCGCTGTCCGTATCCATGCCCGTACCATAGCTGGACTGGTAAAATGTGATCCCTTCATATTTGAGCGGATCATTGACTTCGATGGTTTTCTTCATGACTTCCTTACCGTTCTTGATAACGGTAAGCCAGCTCTTGTAGTCCTTCGGCATGTCGCTGTCGCCGTAAAAATAGACCTCGAAATTATCACAGCGTATTTCAAACCCGAGCGGTATTGGTGTCGTCGGGTCTTTATATGCGACTGAAGATGTTTCACCTTCGTTAAGTTGCAGATATCCGTTAAAACCGAAAAATGAACCGATCATCCCCCCTGTGAGTATTACCAGAATACTGATATGAGTCAGATATACTCCGAGTCTCGATAAATTGCCTTTTTCGGCATAGAGCTGCAGCCCGCCATTACCGGTGGGAGCTTCCGAAGGCTTAAACCCTGCCGCTTTCAGGGCGGTTTCAGCAGTCTGTTTGATGTCGGGGATTTTACCACGTATATCCAATGTCTTTTTTATGGTCATTTTTCCAAGATGCTCTACGGGTATTGGATGTATCGGCTCGTTGACAAGTTTCAGTATCCGCGGCAGCCTGTCTATTGAGCATATTATGAGGCTCGATGCAAAGAGGAGCAGGAGGGCCACAAACCACCACGAATGATACATATTCATAAAGCCCAGCTTGAAGAGGATATTGTAAATGTCCGGCGCGACGGACTCCCCGAAAAGTTTTGTAAGCACCACAATATTTTTTTCGGGTTCTACCTGCTGCTCCACGATTGTGCCGACAATCGAGGTCAGCGCGATAACGGCGAAAATAATGACCGCGAATTTAACGGACGCGAACATGTCCCAGATTTTATCGATGAAGGTTGAGCCTTTTTCTTTTTTCACTCTAATATTTCTCCTGAAGATCAAGTTCTATATCTTAAAATTTTTGGCTATGACGGCGCAACATCATTCATGCTCTATGCGCCGCCCAACCGGCTTTGGGGACGGCCAAACGATTATACTTTATCAGGTTGATGTTCCCGCCCGGAAAGATATCGGTACAACTCCTTGGATGAGATGGCGCCCGGCCTCAGGATGATTATTCCTTCACCTGTAACATCGACTATGGTCGAGGCCCCTCCGCCCGTGGATTTTCCGCCGTCGATAACCAGGTCCACTCCATCGCCGAAATATCCGATAACATCATCCGGGTTGTCCGCGGTGGGCTTGCCCGAGATATTCGCGCTGGTTGCAGTCACCGGGAATTCAAGTGACTTTGCAAGGTCAAGCGCAAAGGAATCACCCGGGATCCTGACGGCAGCCTTTCCTGTGCCCGCGGTAATGAATTCCGAAAGGTCTTTTATCGCCTCAAAGAGTATGGTTAAAGGACCGGGCCAGAATCCGTTCATAAGTTTTTTCGCGGTATTGAGTACCGAAGGGGTAATAAGCGCTAGAGTTTTTTTATCCCCGATGATAAGTGGCATGGCTTTTTCCCTGGGACGCTGTTTTATTTCATAGAGCCTTTTGAGCGCTCCGGGATCGTTGTATTTAACTCCAAGCCCGTAGAAGGTTTCTGTTGGGAAGGCGACGATTCCCCCATCTTCGATTACTTTGCGTGCCGCGGTTATCGCGGTTTCAGATATTTTCATCAGTTTCATCAGGAGATATTAACATGGAGTCTGTTTCATTCGTCAAAACATTTCTCTTTCAGTTCATTTATCACCCCATGGATTTTTTTAAATCTCTTTCTCCATTCAAGGTCTTTCGGCCTGATTTCAAAACCCTCGGGAAGGAATTTGATCATACGGCTTCTGCTTTTGTACAGGGCGAGGATATTTTCAGGCCGGACCTTCGCATTAGTGGGAAAAATGACCTGTATTTTTCCCTGCGTTTCTCTTATGCCCTTAATCATCAGTTCTCTTGCAAGGATTTTCAACCGCATTATGTCTATGAGGTTGAGAACTTCCTCTGGAGGCATACCGAACCTGTCTTCAAGTTCCGACCTTAGTTCTTCAATCTCATCTTCTCTTTCAATAGAGGCGATCCTTCTGTAAAAACTCAATCTGAGGGTGACGTCCTCGATATATTCCACGGGGATGAGGGCGGATGTCTTCAGTTCTATTACAGGGTCCGGCTCCTTTTTGTGATCGATCCCCCTGAGTTCATCAACGGCATTCCTGAGCATCTCGATATAAAGGTCAAAGCCTATCTCGCTTATATGTCCCGACTGTTCAGGCCCGAAGATATTTCCCGCGCCCCTGATCCCAAGATCTCTCATCGCAAGCCTGAACCCGGCGCCGAGGTAGCTCATTTCCTGTATGGCCTGAAGCCTTTTTCTTGCTATTTCAGTCAACAACGACGCGCCCGGCGCAAGGAAATACGCATATGCCTTAATATTACTCCTCCCTACTCTTCCCCTCAATTGATAGAGGTCGGCAAGACCCATCCTGTCCGCCATGTTTATGATGATGGTGTTTGCACCGGCTATATCAAGTCCCGACCCGACAATTGAGGTTGAAACCAGCACGTCCAGCTCTCCCTCAAAGAAGCGGTGCATAACCCTGTCGAGTTCCTTCTCCGGCATCCTGCCGTGCGCGACCCCTAACTCCGCCGCCGGCACAAGCTTCTTGACACGTGCTGCAATCTTTTCAATATCATGTATCCTGTTGTGGATAAAAAAGACCTGGCCGTTCCTCTGCAGCTCCTTGTCAATTATGTCTTTAATCAGGCTGTCATCGAATGTTGTGACAACGCTCTTTACTGCAAGTCTCTCCTCTGGCGGTGTCTCTATGACGCTGATGTCCCTTATTCCCGAAAGCGCCATATGCATCGTCCTCGGCAGTGGTGTCGCCGTCAGGTTCAGCACATCGATATTTTTGGTTAACTCTTTTATCCTTTCCTTCTGGGCGACTCCAAACCGGTGTTCTTCGTCTACTATCAGCATGCCCAGCCGGTTGAATGCTATTCTCTTGGACAGAAGGCCGTGCGTGCCGATGATTATATCGAGTTCGCCGTTCGATAGGGCTTTCAGTGTTGTGTTGATCTCTTTTTTTGATTTAAACCTGCTGATAACATCGATCTTCACCGGGAAGCCTGAAAATCGTTCCCTGAATGTCCTGTAATGCTGTTCGGCAAGGATTGTTGTGGGCACGAGCACCGCCACCTGCTTATTGTCATATACCGCCTTGAAAGCGGCCCTCATGGCCACCTCTGTCTTTCCGTACCCGACGTCGCCGCAGAGCAGCCTGTCCATCGGCTTGTCGGTCTCCATGGCCTTCTTTATCTCTTCGACCGCCTTTAACTGATCGGGGGTTTCTTCATATTCAAAGAAACTGTCGAATTCCCTGTGGAGTTCGGTATCGGGACTGAAGCTGAATCCACTGGCAGTGGTCCTGTCCGCGTAAAGAGAGAGTAGCTTGGAGGCTAGTTCATGGACCTTTTTACCGGCCCTGGTCTTCTTCCTCTGCCAGGACTTTCCCCCGAGCATGTCGATTTTTGGAACGATGCCTTCCCTGGAGCGGTATTTTGATATCATATGTATATTGCGGACCGGCAGGTGAATACGGCCCGCTTCATATTCTATCGTCATAAGCTCAATCCCGGTTCCATCCACTTCCTGTCTTGCGATGCCTGAAAACCTGCCTATGCCGTGGTCCCTGTGTACAACGAAATCTCCGGGTGTTATGTCATCGAGTGAAAGGAGCAGGTTCGATATCCTGGACTTTTTGATCGGCCTGAACGAGGACCTCCGTCCGAATATCTCTTTTTCCGTAAGTACGATGAGGCCGTCCATGAACAGCCCTGTCGATAATCTGCCCGATGTGATCGAAATGCCGGTTTTGAATGCGGGCAGGTCGTTGATATCGACCATGGGGACGATAAGGTCGTTTTCCCTGAATATATCGTTCAGCCTTTCCGCCTGTCCTTCCGAGGAGGCGATAATAATCACACGGTTTTTCCCGCCCAGCTTCCAGATACTGCCAGCCAGGTCTTCAAGCCCCTTCCTCTCCTCGGGCAGGATGCCGTGCCCTTTTATCGAAAACATGCCGGCGTCAGCGCGTCCGGATGTAGAGGCTTTTTCATCGTCATCGGCGGCGGGATCCCCCAGGTCGAAAGAATATCTCGAGAGAAATACTGTATTGTCAGGCAGGTCCTTGATCTCTCCGGGAGGGCGGAGGGAATAATATTTTCGTTCCGGGATTATTCCGGACAGCTTTCTCGTCCCGTCCGGTTCGGCTGCCGGAAATATCAGGAATTCATCTATATCTTCAGTTGATCTCTGTGTTTCGACATCAAACTTTTTAAGCTGTTCGATCTCGTCGCCGAAGAATTCTATTCGCAGTGGGTCGTCCGATGTAGATGGGAATATGTCCGTGATCCATCCCCTCTGGCTGTATTCCCCCTTTTCGACGGCCATCGGCGCTTTTGTATAGCCGGTCAGGACAAGCATTTCTTCAAGCATCTCCCTGTCCATCTCCGAACCTTTTTTTAGATGTATAAGGTATGTCTGAAGGGATTCCCTGTCCCGGAATGAGGAGTCCAGGTTTTTTGAGGTTGTTACTATTGAATCGGTATCCTTCAGAAAATGTATTATACGGGCCCTGTTGCCTGCACCTGCGGGACCGTCCGGTTCAGGCAGGAATAGCGCTTCATCTCCATGCAGCAGACTCCTGTAAAACCTGATATCACTTGCGAGTATCCTTGCGTTCTCCTCGTCTTTTTCGACGGCGACAAAGGGACCGCTCTCAAGCGCAAGGAGCAGGGCGGCTGATGAGCCTGTCAGATTATGGATATGCCGATTTCCCGTCAGTAAACGCGGGAAATTAGTATTTATTAATGAAAGAAGGTCCAAGTCTATTTTAAGCTTTTCCGTATTTTTTCTATTATCGCTGTTGTTGAATGACCCCTGACATAAGGCAGGCTGTATGTTTCCTTCGCGATGCCGGAACCGACGATATCTTCTTTTTTCCAGTCGCCGCCCTTTACCAGGATATCCGGTTTTAAGGACTTTATCAGGCTGTATGGGGTCTTCCGGTCAAAAATCGTCACATAGTCCACCATCTCCAGAGCAGTAAGCACTTCGGCCCGGTGCTTTTCGGAGTTGACCGGCCTGCCTGGCTTTATCCGGGAGACGGACTTGTCTGAATTCAGCCCCACGATAAGGATATTCCCGAGTTTTTTCGCCTTTTTAAGGTATCTTATATGTCCCGCATGCAGAATGTCGAAACATCCGTTAGTGAAGACCACTTTTTTGTTTTCGCTCCTGAGTCTCTCGCATATTTTTTTAAGGCTCTTTCCGTCCTGAAGTTTTTTCATCTTATAATTTATCGTCGTGCCGCATAAGCAAATATTAACAAGATCAGGCTGCAGCGCCGAAAAATGCTGTGCCTGTTTCCCTCCGGGCAAAAAGCATCGGATTTTACCAGGGGAATATCTTGCCGCTGATCAATCTCATAATGTCATTGTATGTAACGAACGCGATCAGGGCGAGCAGCAACGCGATTCCGACTTTCTGGGCGTTCATCATGAATTTCTCGCTGAGTGGTTTTTTTCTTGCGGCCTCGACACCAAAAAACAGTAAATGTCCGCCGTCCAGTATGGGTATGGGGAAAAGGTTAATTACTCCGAGGTTTACGCTCAGGGCCGCCATAAAAAAGAAGAAGTCGAGCGCCCCTTTCGCTGCCTGATGGCCCGCGGCCTGGATTATAAGGATCGGTCCTCCAATGCTATCAATCGGAAGAACACGCTGAACTAATTTAACGATTACTAGAATAGTTAAAACAGTCATCTCCCAAGTCTTTTTGACCGCAAGAGAGATAGACTCGATAAGGCCGAAGCTCTTAGTGAAACCCTTGTCAGCAGGATTTATGCCTATCAGCCCGACCTCTTTCTCCTGGCCAGGTATGCCGGCTGTCTTCATCTCGGGGGTGATCGGCATATCCATTACTTGGCCGTCTCTTTTTATCCTGAATTCGAGGGGCGTTCCAGGGCTCTCATGTATGATCGAGGTCATGTCGTACCACGTCTTGATTAGGGCGCCGTCTATACTGACAATCGTATCGCCGCTTTTCAGGCCTGCCTCGTCCGCTGGTGTGCCCGGCATAACATCCCCGACCTCGGGGTATAAAAGCCGTGATATTCCGATGTCCCAGTATTCCTTCTCTTCCCCAAGGATATTCTTTCCAGTCTTCTTTTCCGGTGTTACAGAGAATTCGAGGATCTTCTTTCCCCTCTTTACTTTCATTGAGAGTTCCCCGCCGTTTTGTTTATTAACTAAAACATCGATCTCACCCCAGGTATCGACTGCCTGCCCGTTGATTTCAATGATCCGGTCCCCAATAATAAGTCCAGCCCTTGCGGCTGGTGAGTTCTCCTCAACCTTGCCTACGTCAGGGTAGGATACAGGTATACCCGATAGGAAGATAAACATAAATATGAACCCCGCGAAGCATAGGTTGAAAAGCGGGCCGAAGAAGACAATCAAGGCCTTTTTCCAGACCGGCTGGAAATTAAACGCCCGTTTCTTTTCTGATTCCTCAAGCTCTTCCCCCGGTTCTTCTCCGAGCATCTTGACATAACCTCCCAGTGGCAGGGCGGACAGGCGGTATTCGGTCTCACCAACGGTCGTCCCGATGATTTTCGGGCCGAAGCCGAGAGAGAACTTCAAAACTTTAACACCTAGCATCTTTGCCACCAGAAAATGTCCGAGTTCATGTACGAATATCAAAATTCCGAGAAGGACTACAGCATATAAAACAGTCATTTATCAAGCTCCTTAAGATATTTCTTTGCACTTTTTCTTGCCCATCCGTCCGTTTCAATGATATCGTCGAGAGAGGGCTCCGGTATTATATCATGGCTGTCGATTGTGTTTCTTATAATAACATGTATGTCATTAAATCCTATTGCACCGTCCAGAAAGGCATGAACCGCCACCTCATTTGAAGCATTCAGAACGCAGGGCATACTGCCGCCGGCGCTGAACGCCTCGTATGCGTAAGAAAGACACGGGAATTTTTCGAGGTCCGGCTTCCTGAACGTCAGAGATCCGATCCTGTCAAGATCCAGACCGGCAATCGGTCCATCGGGCATCTCCGGGTATGACAGCGCGTAAGCTATAGGTCCCCTCATATCAGGGACGGACATCTGCGCCAGACAGCTCCTGTCTTTAAATTCGACCATGGAATGCACTATGCTCTGGGGATGTATCAATACGTCGATATTTTCGGCGGGCATGTCGAAGAGCCAGCAGGCCTCTATCACCTCAAGGCCTTTGTTCATCAGAGTGGCCGAGTCGATGGATATCTTCTTGCCCATGCTCCAGTTCGGATGCTTAAGGGCGTCCTTTGCAGTGATGTTTTTGAGTTCCGCGCTGCTTCTATCGACAAATGGGCCTCCCGAGGCTGTAAGTATTATCTTTTTCACATCGCCTTTCCGGCGTCCTTCCAGGCACTGGAAGACGGCGCAGTGCTCACTGTCGACAGGGATGATCATTGAGCCGCTCTTCAGTGCTTCCTCTCTTACGATAGCGCCGGCCATTACAAGGGACTCCTTGTTTGCAAGTCCTATGTTTTTGCCGGCCCTGACAGCGGCCAGTGTGGGAATAAGTCCGGCGGCGCCTGAGATCGCGGATATGACAAAATCGGCGTTTTCATATGAAGCGGCATGGTTGATGCCAGCAGTGCCGGAGAGTATTTCCGTTCCCTTAATCCTTTTGCTTAAAGCGTCGGCGGTATCTTTATCGGCAACAGCTACTATTTCGGGGTTAAACGCGTTTATCTGCTTTTCGAGCAGGGCGATGTTTCTGCCCGCGACAAGCGCGACAACCTTGAACTTTTGCCTGTGTTGTGATACGACATCAAGTGTGTTCTGTCCGATGGAACCCGTGGAACCAAGGATGGAAAGTCTTTTCATATTATATTAATTATACAAAATACGGATGATATTTATCCTGTAAACCGGCGATTTTTGTGAGCTATGAGAATCTATTTTCCGGGGTGGGCGATGACAGACTCCATTACGGAGCCTGTTCCTCTGAAATGGATCCTCAGGCTTTTTTGGCGAATTCAGCAAACGCCGACAAGACCCTGAGGCCGAGCGTCTGGCTTTTTTCAGGATGAAACTGGGTCGCGAAGATATTATCTTTCCATACCATCGAAGTAAAAGTAACTCCGTAATCGGTTGTTGTGGCGATAATATCCCTATCGTCGGCTACAACATAATATGAATGCACAAAATAGAAAAAGGAATTATCGGGGATTTCCTTGAGCAGCGGCGGTCTGTTAACGATTTTTATATTATTCCAGCCCATATGCGGGACCTTTTCCCCCGAGTCTTCAAACTTGAACTTAACAACCTTTCCCTTTAATATATCCAGCCCCGCGCACCTTCCGAACTCTTCTGATTCGCTGAAGAGGACCTGAAGGCCGAGACATATACCGAGGTACGGCTTTCCTTTCCCGATCGACTTTATTATTGCTTCCGTTAGCGAGAGATTTGAAAGGTTATTTATGCAGTCTCTGAAAGCGCCTACACCGGGCAGCACAATAGCGTCGGCATCGTCAATGTCAGCCGGGCTGGAAGTAATAGTTGTCTCCGCTCCAATTCGCTGGAAACCCTTTTCTACGCTTCTGAGATTTCCCATGCCGTAGTCAATGATTGTTATCATATGTTAAATTACTTTTCCGGCCTCTGAATTGTCAACTCCGTGGACTGTTCAGAGTGTTTTCGGCCACTCTAACTCATTGACACCCTTGGATTTTTACTGATATACTCGCCTGTCAACCCCGATATGAGAAGTAGGGGGCCGGGACCGGAGTGCCGGTCATGGGAATGAACAGTCAGATCCATTATGGATTTCCATAAAACCATTAGAGACGGCCGATGGAAAATGCAGTATAATAGACATTATGCGGGATATTTTCAGCAGTTCCCTTGCCGGGATAAAACAGGTTGTGTTAATTCCCAAAGGAGATAAAAAAGGATGAGCCTTACCGGAAGGCTTGAAGACCTTGCATTGGCGGATATTTTCCAGATACTCAGCATCGGGCGAAAAACCGGTACGTTTATTATCGGAGGAAGCAAGGGGACCGCTGTTGTGGTTTTCAAAAGCGGCCTGATTGTCAGGGCGGAAACGGATGAGATCGGGAGAAGCCTTGGAGAAGATATTCTTGATGCCGGACTGATAAAAGAGACGGTTTTCTCTATGGCCGTTGAAGTGAAGACACAGTTGCCTTCAAAGCCGATAGCAGAGATACTTTACGAGTTTGGCTCGGTCAGCATGGAAATAATTGAAAGTTTTACGAAAAAGAGGATCGTGAAAGTGATGTCTCATCTTCTTGCCAGGGAAGATGGTGATTTCAGGTTTGAACCTGATAAGCTGGAGGTTGAGGGTATGACGGACCTGCCTGACCTGGGATGGGAACTCTCAACCGGATTGAGTCCGGAATACCTGCTGATGGAGGGCGCGCGTGTATACGATGAATCCTCTCAGTCGGAACCGTCCGGAGCCGAGGAATTTTCCGTAGAGGATTCGCTGGAAGGGCAGGACTGGGAGGAAGACTGGGAGGAACAGCCCGCAGACAGAACCGATCTGTCATCGCTTAAATCACTTACACAGGAACTCCGGTTCCCTGATTCGGCACCTGAAATAACCCTTCTTATTCTAAGGTTCGCCAGTGATATTTTCCAGAGAGGGGTTCTTTTCATGGTTGGAAAACACGAGATGGTTGGCCTTGGACAGTTCGGGCTTGAAATCGACAACCCTGATGAAAAAGTGAGAGAGACTGCACTGGATATTGACCGGAGTAACTTTTTCAAGAAAATAATTCTTGAACAGATGCCGTATAAAGGAGTCATGGAGAAGGATGAAGTTACCCTGGAACTGCTGAATGAGCTGGGTGGAACATGGCCTTCCGAGTCCGCTGTTTTCCCCGTGATTGCCGACGGAGACGTGGTGGCGCTGCTTTACTGTGATAACCCCGACGCGGAAGAATCCATATGCGAAACCGATGGCCTCGATATTTTTATCAATCAGGCCGGGCTTGCACTCGAGAAATCACTGTTGAAGAGAAAGCTGCATGAGATGGAACAGAGAAAAGACACTGCATGATTTCATGGAGATTTTTACCGGTATCTGATAAGATTCCATATTAAATTCGAGAGGTTTTGTGAAGACTATTCTCATAGTTGAAGATTCCGCTACAACCATGGCATTGATCAGGGCGGTGATAGAAGAGCTTGGTGATTTTGAGACTGTTGAGGCGACAACCGGTTTTGAAGCGTTGAAGTTGCTGCCACGGCAGGACTATGATCTCGTCGTAACGGATATCAATATGCCGGATATAAACGGGCTTGAGCTTATAAGTTTTATTAAAGATAATCCAAGATATCACGCGCTGCCGATAATAATTGTCAGCACCGAACAGACGGATGAAGACCGGAAAAGGGGCATGGCGCTCGGTGCGGTCGCATATGTTACGAAGCCATTCAGATCACTTGAACTGCAGGAAATAATAAAAAAGACGATCGGTCCATGAAAACTTCCAGAAAGGAATTTATTGCAGAGGCCGAGGAATTGTTAGAGGAATCCCAGAAATTTGTACTCGAAATAGATGAGACCCTGTCAACAGGCTGCAATCCCGAGACAATAAACGCCTTATTCAGGACGATGCATACGCTCAAAGGCATCTCCGGACTTTTCGGCTTTCAGGTTATAACGGACATAAGCCATGCCCTCGAGACGCTGATGGATGACATCAGGCTCGGCAGGATCGAAGCAAACAGGGAAGTATTGGATTTTCTGTTCAGAAACCTGGATATTCTGAACGGTCTTGTCGCGGCGGTGAGCAGGGGCGAGGAGGACTTGAAAATCGGTGGGTCCCTTGATGAGATAGAATCCTTCAGAGTGTCACAGAGGGGCAGGCAGTCACAAGACACCCCGGGTGAGGAGTTAGACGAGTCCATTATGAAAGTGCTCTCGGAATACGAAGAGCACAGACTGAGGACCAATATCAAAGAGGGTAAGGGCATTTATATGGCGAAAGCCGTCATTGGACTGGATGTTTTCGAAAAATCCATCGAAAAATTTACAAATGCCATAAAGTCAAAAGGCGAACTTATTTCAACGCTGCCTTCTTCTGCTGATCTGCCCGAGGGTTTCCTGGGATTCAGCCTGATATTCGGCAGCAGCAGACCGTTAGATGAAATTAAAAAGGATATGGATTATGAAGTTGATACGCTGATAAAGCCCAGGATTACCCACCAGCCTGCTTTTGCACCGATGACCCGCCAGGAAACGCCTTTAAAGAGCAAAACAACCACCGTCAGGGTGGATATAGAAAAACTTGACAGAATCTTAAATACGATAGGCGAACTGACGCTTGCGAAGGGGGCCGTCAAAAGGATCGGGATAGAGCTTGTCGAGGATTACGGGCATACCACTTTAGTCTATGATGTGCATAAGATATCGCAGACACTCGAGAGGAGACTGGCTGAACTTCAGGACCAGGTACTGGAAGTGAGAATGGTCCCGATAGGCCAGATATTCGCCAGATTAGGACAGGTCGCGAGGCGTTATTCGAGGGAGACAAGCAAGCAGATAGAGCTTGCAATGTTCGGGGAGGACACAGAGCTCGATAAGTACCTTGCAGAGGAGATCGTCGACCCACTGATGCATCTTATGAGGAACTCAATAGACCACGGCATAGAATCGCCAATTGAGAGGAAGAAAAAAGGCAAGAAAGAGACCGGAACAATAAGCCTAAAGGCATATCAGAAAGGCAATCACGTCCTGATAGCAATCAGGGATGACGGAGCAGGAATAGATATAGAAAGAGTAAGGGAAAAGGCAATTGAGAAAGGGCTTATCACCGCGGATTCCGGACTTGATGAAAAAGAGATTATCGATTTGATCTTCACTCCCGGATTCAGCACAATGGATACTGTGAGTGAAGTTTCAGGCAGGGGAGTGGGGATGGACGTAGTTAAGGAAAAGCTGTCGGCCCTCGGCGGCTTTGCCGAGATTGAAAGCATAAAGGACGCCGGGACTTCCTTCACCCTCACACTCCCGATTACTCTTGCGATTATAAAGGCGCTCCTCGTGAGGGTCGGCAGTGAAAAATTTGCCGTGCCCCTGACGTCGATGACGGAGACGCTGGTAGTTGATGACAGGGACATACAGACAATTGAATGGAAAGAGGTCTATTATCTCAGGGGCGAGATGCTTCCCATGATAAGGCTTAACAGATTTTTTGAGCTGGAAGGGGACAAAAGCGGACGATCGTTCGCCGTCGTTGTCAGTTTCGGAGAAAAAAGGGTAGGGCTTCTGGTAGACGAACTTTTTGGACAGCATGAAATTGTTATTAAATCGCTTGGCGATTACCTGGATAAGCTGCGTGGTTTCGCCGGCGCGGCCGAGATCGGAAAGCATGAGGTGATACTCGTGCTGGACATCGAGTCTGTTATCGCCAAATCAGGGATCAAATAAAGAAGGGGGTTGCCATGTATGAGGAATTTTACGGACTAAACTCAAGACCTTTCAATAAAACACCTGATCCCAGATTTCTCTTCTTCAGCAAAACCCATGAGGAAGCACTCGCGAGATTGCATTATGCGGTTGAAGAAAGAGAAATAGTTATGCTTACTGGCGGTGTCGGATGCGGCAAGACGACCCTGACGAGGGCTTTGATGGACCGGCTTGACGACAGATGCACGGTTGTTAATATTATAAACCCCAGGCTCACCCCATCCCAGTTTTTAAGGACGATAGCAAAGAGGCTTGGCATCGGCATTTCTTATAATCTTAAGGCGGACCTTCTGGATGCGATTTACGAGAAATTTTATAACGGTTATGAAGCGGGTAATTTTTTTGTGATAATTATTGATGAGGCGCAGCTTATTCCAAACAGGGACACGTTCGAAGAGATAAGACTCCTTACGAATTTCCAGCTTGACCATTCAAACCTCATTAGTCTCATCCTTGTCGGCCAGCCCGACCTCCGGAGAAGATTGGACCATAAGTCATTACTGCCGCTGAAACAGCGCGTCGGCCTCTTCTATCATCTCGACGCCCTCAGCAATGACGAGCTGAAAGGCTATGTGGAATACAGGCTGCGGGTGAGCGGCAGGGAAGGTGTGTTGTTTACCGATGAAGCGCTGGAGTGTCTTTACCTGTATTCGAAGGGAATTCCCAGGCTGATAAACAGTATAGCTACATCGACGCTTCTTGACGGGTTTGCGCAGGATATCAATATCATTAATGAAAGGCTTATCGAAGATGCATCGAAAGAACTGGGGTTAAATGGATATCGCGAAGATTAGGAAAAAGGCCCGGTCAAAAAAGAAAAAAAATGGGCCGGAGGAGGCGTCTGCCGAACAGGCCGCCGGGGCTGAAACCGTCTCTGCGGCCGCGTCGGGTGACGAGGTTGAAGATACATGGAAGGGGCCTGTTTCACCTGCGGATGAAGCCGGCGAAGGAGATGAAGCCAGGGAGCTTAAGCCCGATGAAGCTCAGTCCCCCGCATTCCTTGAACTGCTTATCGTCAGCCTTGAAAAAGAGGAATTCGCCTTCAGGATTTCCGAGGTTGAGGAGATAATAAGATATCAGAAGATAACGAAAATTCCGACGATGCCGGATTATGTTCTGGGGATAACTTCCCTGCGTGGGAAGATTATCCCTGTCATAGATATGAAGATAAGGCTCGGCCTTAAAAGGGAGACATCCGGAGGTGGCGATGTCGGCGATCAGACGGAAGAGTCGGAAGAGATGGAAGAGTCGGAAGAGATGGAAGAGTCGGAAGAGATGGAAGAGATGGAAGAGATGGAAGAGATGGAAGAGATGGAAGAGATGGAACCAAATGAAAAAATTGTGATTGTTTCGGGGCCCCTTGGTTTGATTGGGGCGACTGTCGATAAAGTGTCGGCTGTGGCAAGATTTCCCGTCAATAAAACACTCGATCCCCCGGCGCATTTAACCGAAGGGGAACTGAAATTCATTGAAGGTGTTGTTATATATGAAAAGCGGTTCATATCGATTATACGATCGAAAGACACACTGAATATCAATGCCCGCTGAAGGAGGAGCTATGAGAGGAAAGCTGGAGTTAAAGATACTGACTTTTGTCGGTGTCCTTCTGCTTATGGGAATTTTAGCCACTGGATTTATAGTGAATATGATCGTAAAGTCGAGTCTGTACGACATAACGGAGAAGAGCACGGAAGCTATAGCGGATTTAATCGCCAACGATATCAGAAGGACGATGATCTCAGGTCATGCCGAAGTGACGAAGGCGTTGGTTGCCGAGATGGAAGGAGCGGGCGGAGTCAGGGAGATTTCGGTGATTAACTTCGAGGGGCGCGCCGCGTTCAAGAAGGGTTCTCCGGGGGTTGAGCGCGCTGCCATGAAGGAACTGTTAGAGACGGAAAATTCGTTGACTTACAGAGACAAAGAAAACCTTGTATTCTATAAACCTCTCAAAAACACGAAGAACTGCAACTCCTGTCATATGAACTCCCCTGGTATACTCGGCGCCGTCAAGATATCCTTCTCGATAAAAGACGAATACAGGAGGGCCGCCAATCTCATAATGGTCGCTATGCTTGTAATTTTGATGGGCTGTCTCTTCTTTATCGCCGGGCTATGGTGGATGCTCAGAAAAATGGTGATAAACCCGATTAAATCCCTGGAAGGTGAGGCGATAAAGTTTTCCGAAGGTGACCTGTCTTTCAAGGTTAATATAGACAGCAGTGATGAGATCGGGAGGTTCAGCAGGGCGATACGGGTCTCTCTTATGTCGATTTCAGGCATCCTGAAAAGGGTGAGGGAGTTATCACGGGGGGTATCACACTTCGCAGAGGACGTTGAACAGGAATCCCGGAAAGTCGTGGATTCCGCAATTCTTGAGACAGAGGCGATTACAAATATTTCGACCTCTATAGAGGAGATGAATTCTTCCATAACCGAGATTGCCGACGGCACGGAAGGGCTTGCGACATTCGCCGAGGAGACGGCCACGTCGATGGAGGAAGTTGTTATAAACATCGCGAATATCACAAACAGCGCTAATGACCTTTCCATGTCCGTGGAAGCTACTTCCGCGTCCATCGGGCAGTTATCCACCACAATAAAAGAGGTATCCGGAAATACAGGAGAACTCGCTGCGGCAGCCGAAGAGACCAGGACAGCGATAATCGGGATATCGACATCCATTAAAGAGGTCGAGCAGAGCGCCAAGGCTTCGGCGGCGCTGTCTGAAAAGGTGAAGAAAAACGCGATAACATTCGGCATGGTCTCTATAGAGAAGACCATAGAGGGAATGCGGAACATAAAAACTTCTGTCGAAAAGACGGCGGATTATATAACAAGATTAGGCGTTAGTTCCGATGAAATAGGCAAGATTCTGAACGTAATAGACGACATAACGGACCAGACAGCACTCCTGGCCCTTAATGCGGCGATTCTGGCCGCGCAGGCAGGTGAACACGGCAAGGGTTTTTCTGTGGTTGCCGATGAGATCAAGGACCTTGCGGAGAGGACGGCTGAATCGACGCAGGAGATAGCGGCGCTTATTGATTCGGTCCAGGTGGGAGTGAGCGACGCGATCGGCGCAATGGACGAAGGCCTGATATCGGTTGAGACCGGGTTTAAGGTCACAAACGAGGCAGCGGACGCCCTGAGAAAAATAGTCGAGAGTTCCAAAAAATCATCTGAAATGGCGGCGACAATTGAGCTGTCCACCTCCGAGCAGTCAAAGGCCGCCCGGTTTGTTTCGGATGCGATGGAGAAGGTGCTCAGGGTGGTCGAGAAGATCGCAACGGCCACAACAGAACAGGACAGGGGAATCATGCTTATTATCGAAGCGACCCAAAAGGTGAGTGATGTATCGAGGCATCTCAAGAGTGCTACCAATGAACAATCCTCGAACAGCAGGCGTATTTCAAACGCGATAGAGGTTGTATCCGACAACAGTCAGCATATCTCGAAGGCGATAAATGAACAGAAGATCGGACTGAACCAGATATGGTCATCGATAGAAAAAATAAAAAATCTTCCGGTCGAAAACAGGGAACGTTCATTAAGGCTCAACCGTGTGTTGATGGCCCTGCGTAAAGACGCCGACCTGGCTGCAACCGAGATGGAACAGTTTAAACTTACCGAAGAGATTGCTTCCGGGATTATAAGGATGGGCGTGGTGCCGCTTGAATCCCCCGCGGTGATGTTCAGGAAGTTCAGCCCCCTTGCGGATTACCTCGGCAGGAAGTGCAACAGGAAGATAGACCTCAAGGTCGCGATGGATTTTCAGGAGGCGATGGAGGATATCGGACGTGGGGTGACGCAATTTTGTTTTATGACGCCTTCGACCTACATAATGGCCCATAAGGATTACGGGATTGAAGTGCTGGTGGAAGCACTGAGAAACGGCAAGCCGTACCATCATGCCGTAATTATCGCAAAGAGTGACAGTGAAATTAATACCATCAAAGACATAAAAGGCCGGTCTTTTGCATTTGGTGACCAGTATTCGACATCCAGTCACGTAGTCCCCAGAGATATGCTCCTTGCCTCCGGCATCGATATAACCGATCTTTCATCTTACAATTACCTTGGTCATCATGACGAGATTTCAAGGGCTGTTCTCAGGGGTGATTTCGATGCTGGTGCCGTTATGGAGTCCACGGCATACAAATTCAGGGAGATGGGACTGAAATTCATCGCGTTTTCATCCAGGATACCGGAATTCAATATATGCGTCTCGGGCACTCTTGAGCCGGAAATAACCGCTCAATTAAAGCAGGCCCTTACTTCCCTGAGTGATCTTACGCATGAAGGCGAGGTTGTGCTTAAAGCCATCAGTGAAAATTATACCGGGTTCAGGGAAGCCTCCGATGAAAGATATTTCGAGATAAGAATAATAATGTCAAAAATAGGTTTGATTTAACGTTAATTCAACCTCGAAAAAGACTGGCGGCATTTAATAACTAAAAGGTCGAAGGAGATGATCCGATGAATATTACCGAATATGGAAAGGGACCGGCGGCAAGATGATTTTCAGAAAATCAATAACAGCTAAATTTATAGTAACGTTATTCATTCTCCTTCTGATAGGCCAGACACTTGGCGCCCTGATGTTTTTACTGCATTCGAAATCGGTTTTTTATGAATGCCTTCAGATGAGAATTGATACGGAAGCGACTCTCCTGGCTGGTATCAGCTCCGGACCTCTGAAGACTGGTGATTATTCTCATGTATTGATTTCCATGCAAGAGCTGATGAAAGACATGGACATCGTCGGCATCGAGATTCTTGACGACAAGGGTAATATCGTTGCGGAAAAGACAAGAAAAACGAATACCGGTAGTAATACCGTTAAGCTTTTTTTATTTGAAGGAACGATGACATTAAAGAAAAACGTGGTTTTCGCCGGTGACGCGATCGGCGAAGTGATCATCAGGTATACTACAACCTCCATGAATAAAAACATCCTGAAAAGCATAAAGATGATGCCCTTTTATAATGGTGTTATGTTTTTGAGTGTTGGAGTCGCGTTCATATTCCTTTTCGGCCGGAATATCAAGAAACCTGTAATGGAGATAAACAGATCCATAGAAAAGATAACCAAGGGCGATCTTACTGTGGAGGTTCCAGATCTGGGCGAAAATGAGATCGGCGGTGTCGCCAGGGGGATAAATTTTCTTGCTGAGAGACTGACCACTATAATTTCGAATCTGAACGCCACCGCAGTTAACGTTTCGATGGCTGTAAAACAGGTTGATGTTATGTACTCCAATGTAATAGACGGCATAAAAAAACAGTCGGACGCAGTCAGGAAGATAATAAAATCGATACAGGACGCCAATGAATCACAGTCAGGGATAATTGTGAATACGGAAGAGCTCTCGAACTTTTCAACGGAAAACGTATCATCGCTTCTTCAGATGAAGGCCACGGCTGAGGAGATAGCCTCGAATATTCAGAGGCTTTACAGGGCCGCAGAGGATTCTTACGCGGTTATTGTGGATTTGACCCAGGCCTCGTCGGCAATATCAAAAAATTCGAAAGAGGTGGTGTACGCGGTTGAAACGACTTTTGTTTCAATTGAAGAGGTCGGGATGTCCATAAAAGAAGTTGAGGGCCGGGCTAAAGATTCCTCCAGGCTGGCGGAAGAGGTGAAGGACATCACCTCGGATACAGGCATGCTCGCGGTCGTTGATGCTGTTGAAGGGATCGGAAAAATTTCGGGTGAAGTTAAAAAATCCGCCGACATTATCCAGCGGCTTGGAACAAGATCAAAAGACATCGAAAAAGTTCTGTCCGTAATAAAAGATGTTACTGAACAGACGAACCTCCTAAGCCTTAACGCGGCGATTCTGGCGGCCCAGGCCGGTGAGCACGGCAAGAGCTTTTCTGTTGTGGCTGACGAAATAGGCGCGCTTTCGGAAAGGACCACAAGTTCAACAAGGGAGATAGCCGGTATAGTCAAGAATATACAGACTGATATAAAGGACGCTGTGCGTTCCATAGATTCCGCTAAAATAAAGGTGGATGAAGGGGGAGGGCTTGTTCTCAGGGTTGGAGACGCGCTCAAGACAACCCTGGCCGCGTCCGAACGTTCCGCCGAGATGACCAAGGCCATTGAACGTGCGACAGAGGAACAGTCTGTCGCCCTGAAACAGATTACATCTTCTATAGAAGATATCCGGACGATGATGAACAATGTTGCGGAATCGACCGGTGAACAGGAATATTTGATCAGCCATCTCCTGGAGGGGGCCGGCGAAGTTAAAGAGGTGGCGGACATCAGCAAACGCGGAACGGAAGAGCAGGCGATCGGCACGAGGATTATATTAAAGAATTTCGAACATACAAATGACAGGGTAACCCAGATAAACAGGGCGAGTATGCAGCAGAAGAGGCTTAATGACGAGATCGTGGCGTCCATGCAACAGATAAACAGCCTTGGAGACACAACCATTAAGGATATGGAGGAAGTGTCCCAGTCTCTGAACACCCTGTTCGGAGAAATAGAGATACTCAAAAAAGATATGGAGGTCTTCAAGGTCAGATAGATGCCTAAATTCGCCGTATTTAAGATATCGGATGAAAATTTTGGAATAGCAATAGAAAGGGTCGTGGAGATCCTGAAAGTCCCTAAGATATTTGCTATTCCGGGACTGCCGGGTTTCCTCTCCGGCATTATGAGTGTGAGGGGCGCCGTGATCCCTCTGCTGGATTTAAGGCGCCGTTTCGGCATGCAGCCGTCCGGTAAAAAAGAACGAATAATTATCGTGAGATTTGAACGGGAAAAGATAGGATTCCTCGTTGACGAAGTAAAAGAAATTCTTGAGCTGTCACATGAAGAGATAATAAAGCCACCTTCCCTGTTTAAAGGTTTCAAGACGGAATATATTACCGGCCTGGGTAAAAAGGATGAGAAGATAATAATACTTCTTAACATAGATAACCTGCTCACTTCCGAGGAGAAGATAAAATTGAGGGAGTCATTTGAGCTTTTGGAGGAAAACAGTGAGGGAGATAATCAGCCAACTTAATGACACCAATGTAGATACAAGAAGGGAAGCTGTTGAGAAAATCAGGGGGCTGAAGGATGAATCCTGCATACCTTTTCTCCTTAAAGCCATGGGAGATACAAGCTGGCGCGTCCGAAAGTCCGCAGTTGATGTCCTGCTTGAAGATTATTCCGTCGAGAAATACATCGATGGAGTGATTCGGCTTCTTTATGTTGAAGACAACGCCGGCGTAAGGAATTCCGCAATTGAAGCACTCATAAAACTTCGGGACAGGGCGACAGTTTTTCTTGTGAATGCCTTCGGAACCTCCAACAGGGGCGTCAGGAAGTTTATTATCGATGTCCTTGGTGAACAGATGGACCCCCGGTCGATTCCATTGATGCTGGACGCCATCAAAGATGAAGACGCGAATGTCCGCGCGACCGCAGTGGAACACCTGGGCAAGATACGGGAACCCTCCGTCGTGGATGCACTTATAAAGACGATAGATGAAGGAGATCTATGGACGGCGTATCCGGCTGCCGACGCACTTGGCAGGATAGGAAGCCGGAAGGCAGTGCCCCACCTGCTGTGCGCCCTGAAGAAGAAGCCCTTAAGAGAACCTGTTTTGAAGGCCCTCGGCCGCCTGTCGGAGACTTCAACGCTCGAGTATATTATTCCGCTGCTGGAGGATGCTTCCCGGAATATCCGGGAACAGGCGCTAAAGACTATCGAAACATTTTACCATAACGGAATTGATGCTGAATTTATTACAGGCGAAATAAAAAGGATACTCGATGACCGGGCTCTTGATTTATTGATATCACACGCGTGGTCAAATAAACGCAATGTTAGATTTTCGGCAATACTGCTGCTCGGGTTGATGAAAGACGAAGCGGCTTACGGACCTCTCCTGGAGATATCGGACGAAGAGGAATTTGCCGAAGATGTAAAAAATGCGCTTGTCTTCATCGGGAAGGACAAGCCGGGGTCCCTGCTCGGACTGTTTGATACGGACAGCTCCAGCAGGAAACTTTTTATCTCCGGGGTGGCGGCGAAGATCGGCTCGCCGGCCTTTTACGGGATATTTGAAGAGATGCTGGGCGATGAAGACGGGCACGTGCGCTCAACAGCCGCGCTGGGGATATCAAAGCTTGACGATACGCGGTCGGTTAAAAAAATAAAAGCTCTTCTGAAAGACGAGTATGAAGATGTTCAGGAGGCTGCGGTTAAAGCGCTTTGGAACCTCCGAAGGGCATTGAAAACAGAGGATCTTCTCGTCATGCTCAGGGATAAAAATAACGCGGTCAGGAAGAACGCGGCCCTGCTGCTGGGCAAAATCAGGGCTGTGGAAGCAGTCGAAGAGCTTGGTTTTGCGTTAAAGGATGATGATGTGAAAATCAGGAAGGCGGTTGTTGAAGCACTGTCTTTAATAGGGACTGATGCGGCACTGAGATATCTTAAATCCGCTCTTACCGATGAAAACCCCGGCATAAGAATTTCTTCCGCCCTGGGCCTTGGAGCGGCCGGGGGGGAAGAAGGACTGGATTCGCTGGTTATTCTGGCCGCTGACCCTGAAAATACGGTCAGGGGGGCCGCGGCAAAATCGCTCGGCATGCTGGGAAACAGGAGCGCGGTAAAAATCCTCGTGGATCTGCTTAAGGACGAAAACGGTTTTGTCGTTACGACCTCGATTGAAGCGTTAAGTATAATAGGAGGAGACGAGGCGAAAGATGCCATAATCGGGATGTTGCATTCCGACGACCTGGAAGTTAAAAGGACGGTGATATTATCCCTTGCTCCATTTGAAAATGTAGAAGACATTCTGGCACCTTTTTTAAGAGATCCCGACTGGGCCACCAGGATTGCCGCTGTCAGGGCGCTTGGCATGGGAGCTGAAGGCAAAATAAGGACTGAACTCGAAAGACTCCTTGACACTGAAGAAGATCCAGCGGTAAGAAAGGCTGTCGAGGAGACCCTGCGTGTTTGAGAAAGAAGATATTGTTCCTCTTTCAGAAGAAGTATTCAGACTTATACGGGACCTTATAAATCAATATAGCGGACTCTATTTCGACGACAGCTACAGGTATCTTATCGAAAAAAGGCTCTCGAGACGGGTGAAGGGCCGCCAATTCGATAACTTCAGAGACTATTACAGGTATATTCTGTACGACAAAAACTCTGCGGAGGAATTATCGGAAGTAATCGATATTCTTACTATTAATGAGACATATTTTTTCAGGGAACAGAATCAGATCAGGGCGTTCAGCGAAGAGATTCTTCCTGAACTTAAAGAGACAAACAAATATAAGAGATCGCTCAGAATATGGTCTGGTGGATGCTCTACAGGAGAAGAACCGTATACTATCGCGATGCTGATAAATGAGACGGGCAATTTCATTAACTGGGATATCGAGATACACGGCAGCGATATAAACCAGAGGGTGCTGCAGGCCGCCAGGAAAGGTATATACAGGAAGAACTCCTTCAGAACCACGGAGCCTTACATTATTCAAAAATATTTCCGGCTGGAGGAGAGCTCTCACCGGATTATAGACAGCGTAAGAAAGAATGTAACTTTCAACCACCTGAACCTTCTCGACTCTGTCAGGACAAGATTTCTGGGTAAAATGGATGTTATATTCTGCAGAAATGTACTGATATACTTTGACTACAAATCAAGGAAAAAAGTCATCGAAAATTTTCATGACAGGCTTGTTGACGGTGGATACCTTCTGCTTGGACATGCCGAGTCTCTGCTGAATATCTCGACGGCCTTTTCGTTGAAGCATTTCAAAAATGATCTGGTCTACAGAAAACCTATCAAAAAAAAGGACGGGATCTGATATGAAGACAAAAATACTCGTTGTGGATGACTCCACCTATACAAGACAACTTATAAAAAAGATGCTGGAACAGGACCCTGACCTTGATGTTATATGTGTTGCCTCCGACGGCATTGACGCCATGGCCAAAACCCTGAGATACAAACCTCACATAATAACACTTGACTTTGAAATGCCGGAAATGGACGGATTCAGCTTTTTAAGGTGGCTGATGCGAGAGAGGCCGACGCCTGTAATAATGGTCAGTTCCCATAGCGATTCCAGAACTGTTTTCAAGGCACTTGAACTAGGAGCAGTGGATTTTATCGCGAAGCCCACCAGACACGCCTCTATAGAACTTCAGACCATAAAGAAGGACCTTATAGGGAAAGTCAGGGGAATAAAGGACATACGAATGGACCTGCTCAGACAGAACCTCGAATTCCTTAATAAAAAAGAACCGGTCAAACCCTCTGAAGAAAAAAGAAACCACGATACAAAGCTTCTGGCGATAGGTTCCTCCACTGGCGGGCCGGCGGCGCTTCAGATAATCCTGACAAGACTTCCGTCTGACTTTCCGGCCGCAATAGTGATAAGCCAGCACATTCCCCGGGGATTTACCCGTCATCTGGCTGAAAGGCTGGACAGCCTTTCAAAAATAAAAATAAAAGAGGCTGAAGACGGAAAGCCGGTCAAGCCCGGGACGGCACTTATATGTCCAGGGGATTATCACCTGGGCCTGCTCAGAAAAGGGGGAGAAACCCTGGTGTCCCTTGAGAGGGGAGCTTTGACAGACAGATACGTGCCTTCAGTGGACTTTATGATGAAGTCTGTGGCAAGAAATTTCGGACGTGACTCCATAGGGATTATTCTTACAGGCATGGGAAACGACGGCAAGGACGGGATGTTGGAAATAAAAGAAAAAGGCGGTTATACTATTGCTGAGTCCGAGGAAAGCGCGATTGTTTACGGGATGCCGGCGGAGGCGATAAAAGCAGGCGCGGCGAACAAGGTCCTCGATATAGCAGACATCCCTGCTGAAATAATAAAGGTGGTCAACAAACCGTAAGCAAAAGGGGGAGACTAGTGGAAAAAGAAAACAGTAATTTCAAGAAAGCGGATGAATTCCTTCAGATGTTTAAGCGAGGCGAGGAATTCACTAAGGCGCTTTTAAAAGATAACGAAAAACTCAGATATAATATAGTACAGCTTGAGGAGCAGTTGCAGAGGGCCGGCAACGAAGAAAGAATTAAGCTCTTCGAAGAGAGGATCGCTCAGCTCGAACAGGAGCTGAGTTCTTACCATGAAAGGTTCAGGGAGGTGGAAGCGGAGAACAGGGACTTCGCATTGAAGTACCTTGAAGTCGAAGAGGAGAACAATAACCTGGCCAACCTGTACGTGGCGAGCTACCAGCTTCATTCCACACTGGATTTTTCCGAGGTGCTGAGGGTCGTTCTTGAAATCGTAATAAATCTGATAGGCGCGAGAGAATTCACGATATTTCTCATTGATGAAAAGACGGATAACCTTCTTCCCGTCGCTGCCGAAGGCCTGGAGACTTCATCCGTGCCCAGAGTAAGGATCGGACAGGGGACAATCGGTACAGTGGCCAGGGAAGGTGAGAGTTTTTTTTCTGAAAACATAACCGAGGCAAAAGAAGTTAACCTTAACGAGCCCATAGTCTGTATTCCGCTGAAGATAAAAGATCATATTATCGGTGTTATCTCTATATATACTCTTCTGACGCAGAAGGCGGGCTTCACGAATATAGACTATGAATTGTTTAACCTGCTGGCGGGACATGCCGCGACAGCCATCTATTCCTCAAGGTTGTATACGCAGTCGGAGAGGAAACTTACCACTCTGCAGAGTTTTCTTGACCTTCTGAAAGAGAAAACAGTAAGATGAGGTGAACGATATGTGTAATATACTGATAGTGGAAGATTCACCAACTATGAGGCAGCTTATAAGTTTCGCGGTCAAAAGGATTCGCGGCGCCAGTGCTATCGAGGCAAATGACGGAGTGGACGCCCTGAAGAAATTATTGTCCAATAAAATAGACCTTATTCTTTCAGATATAAATATGCCTGTCATGGACGGCATTAAACTTATAAGTCTGGTGCGCGGCAATCCTGCTTATAAAGATATTCCCATAATCGTAATAACAACCGAAGGCGCCGAAGAAGACAGGAGAAGGGCTTTTGCCGTCGGTGCGAATGCGTTCATTCCGAAACCCATTCAGACGCAGGAACTGATTAAACTGGCCAACAAACTCCTGGAAAAATCTGCGGGTAGTTCACTCTAATTCCCCCACTTTACTTGGCCCACATTTCCGTCATTCCCGTGGTCTTTTGAGCGGGTCGACGCGACTCTCGCGAGGACTTACATCGAGAATCCAGAATTATTCTTTCGGTCGAAATGTCTATTCAGAGTTGAGGCGACGCAAGCTGCCCGCATGCGGCGCTGATGTCCCCTCCCTTACTCCGCCTGATAAGCGCGGTCATTTTATTCAGGTCAAGGATTTCCTGGAATTCAAGGATGTTTTTCTCCGATGAAGGTCTAAGCCCGTCCGGCCCGTCATGGTTCAGTGGTATAAGATTTATCTTGCAGCGCAGCCCTCTCAGTAGCTTGACGAGTCGGCGCGCGTCCCCGGGTGTATCGTTAACACCCTTAATCATGATGTACTCAAAAGTGATCCGCCGGCCCGGCCCCAGAGGAAACTTTTCGCAGGCTCCGATCAGGGCGGCGAGCGGATACTTTCTGTTTACAGGCATTATTCCGCTTCTCGAAGCCTCGGTTGTTGCGTTCAGAGAGACAGCGAGGTTTATTTCAGGCGCCTGTTGGGGCAGAAGGGGGAGCTTCGGCAGAATACCCGCAGTGGAAAGCGTTATTTTTCTTCTGGAGATTCCGGTGAATATCACGATTTTCCAGAGGGCCTCAACCACTTCATCAAAATTCATGAGCGGCTCTCCCATCCCCATAAATACGATATTGGTGATTTTTCGAGGTAAAAACACCCCGTCTTTATCTTTTGCCAAATGGGCCCGGGAAGTTATAACATCCGGTTCAGCCAAAATTCTGTTTACAGCGATTACCTGGTCCACTATCTCGTGGGACTTCAGATTTCTGGTCAGTCCCAGCTTCCCCGTCCGGCAGAAGCGACAGCCCAGCGCGCATCCAACCTGCGAGGATATACATAATGTCAGACGGTTTTTATCAGTTATCAGGACGCTTTCAATCAGGCGTCCGTCGTCCAGGGAAAAGAGGAATTTTTCAGTGCCGTCGGATGATACAAGTCTTTTGACGATTCTGATGCAGCTGATAAAAGCCAGTTCTTCAAGCGCCTTCCTGAGCTCTTTCGAAAACTCCGTGATCTCATCGATCGAGGATGCGTATTTTTCGTATATCCGGTGTATGATCTGGTCGGCCCTGTACCTGGGCAGGCCGTGGCTAACGGTAAAATCAAACATTTCGTCTTTTGAGAGCGATTTTAGATTTGTTTTTGACATGATAATCGAAAAAATCCCGGCAACCATCTCCGTGCCGCGTCTCAATTATACCGAGCAGCATTTTTACTTCGGATTGAGCGCCTCCTTAAGTGCCTTGCCCATTTTGAAATGCAGTACCTTTTTGCCGGGGACGTCAACACTTTCGCCTGTTTTGGGATTTCTGGCCTTCCGTGGCTTCCTTGTCTTCAGCCGGAAATTGCCGAACCCCCTTATCTCCAGCTTTTCCCCGTTAATCAGCGCATTCCTGATACAGTCGAATACAGTATCGACCACGATCTCTGTCTGGTTTCTTGTGAGGCCTTCGATCTTCTCCGAGGCTTTCTCTATGAGAACCGATTTAGTCATAAAACCTCCTTAGGGTGAATATAGGTATTTTATTGTGACGGCAGGGAAAATATCAGTCATCTCCCGGGGCAATTTATTTCTGAGTATGTCAAAAATTGAGAGCTTGTTTTCCCTGGTTACAATGTTGGGTTCACCTGTTATACCCGCCATTTCGGCCGCTATTTCAATTGAGTCTTCAAGTGTGCCGAGTTCATCCACCAGTCCGTATTCAACGGCCTGCTCGCCGGTGAAAATTCTGCCATCGGCTATTTTTTTGACTGCATCTATGTCCAGGCCCCTTCCCTCGGCTACGGCTTTTATAAACTGCTCATGAACGTTGTCCATTACTCCCTGCAGTATGTTCTTCTCTTCTTTCCCTATGGGGCGGTACATGGATCCGATGTCTTTATGCCTGCCGCTCTTTATAACCTCGGTCTTCACTCCTATTTTCTCCATAAGCTTTTCTATATTGGGTATTTCAAGTATGACACCTAAAGAGCCGGTCAGCGTCCCTGGATTTGCTATAATTTTTGTAGCTGGGGCCGATATATAATAGCCGCCTGATGCCGCGATCGAACCCATGGAGACGACGACGCTCTTTTTTGCGGCGGCCTTTTTTACCTGCGCGTATATCTCCTGTGAAGGCGCCACGGCGCCACCGGGGCTGTCGACTCTTATGACAATCGCCTTTATCGAGGCGTCGTTAGCGTATTTCTTTATCTCGTCCACGGTTTTTCCTGAGTCAAGTATGGGGCCTTCAACGCGGATGAGCGCTATTTTGCTTCCAAGGGGGATGTTGTTCTGAAATAAAGCAAGAACAAGACTTGCGATTATCAGAAAAAACAGCAGACCGGTTATAACCAGGCAGGCTTTTTTCACTGTTCCAGCCCTCTAATGTTTTTCATGCTCAAGCCGATTTTTCTTTCATTGAGGTCTATCTTTATAATCCTGGTCAGTATTTCATCGCCTTCTTTTATTTCAGTCCCGTCCTGATCGGGCTGAACGATCTCGGAGGTATATATAAGTCCCTCAATTCCGCCTTCCAGTTCGGTGAATATTCCAAAATCGGTAATCCTCAGAACTCTGCCCATGGCCTCATTTCCGAGCTTGAATGTCGATGGAATTGTCTCGATCCATGGATCCGGTTCAAGCTGTTTCAGCCCCAGCGCTATTCTTTCATTTTCAGGGTTGATCGCGAGGATAACGGCGTCTATCTTCTGTCCTTTCTTGAGGACTTCGGAAGGATGTTTTATATGTTTGGTCCATGAAATATCCGAAATATGAACGAGGCCGTCAACAGGCACATCAGGAAGTCCGATAAAGGCCCCGAATTCGGTCAGGCTCTTCACCTTGCCTGTAATTTTTTGTCCGGCCTTGTACTGCTCGCGTATAATCTCCCATGGATTCGGTTTTGTCTGTTTTATACTTAAAGAGAGCTTTCTCTCTCCTTTGTCTATCTTCAGAACGACCGCTTTAACGGCTTCCCCGACCGAGAGGTATTTTGACGGGTGCTTTGGTTTTGGAAGCCACTCCATCTCGGAGATATGCACAAGGCCTTCAAGTCCCTGTTCCAGTTCAATGAACGCTCCATAATCCGTAAGGTTGACAACCTTTCCCTCAAGAGTTTGTCCCATTGGATATTTTTCATCCGCGTTCAGCCATGGGTCGGGCTGTTTCTGCTTGTATCCGAGAGTTACCCTTTCTGTCGTTTCGTCATACTTGAGGACCAGCACATCGATCTTGTCCCCTATCGCGAAGAATTCCGACGGATGGTTTATCCTTCCCCATGAGATATCAGAGATATGAAGAAGGCCGTCCAGTCCGCCCAGGTCTATAAACACGCCGTAGTCCGTTATGTTTTTGACTATCCCCTCAAGGAGCGCGCCCTCTTTGATTTTTTCGATCGTCTCGACTTTCTGCTTGACTCTCTCTTCTTCGATTATCGCCCTTCTGGATACTATTATGTTCGAGTACTTACTGTTAATCTTCATTACCTTGAAGGTCATTTTTTCGCCAAGAAGGCGATCCAGGTCTTTAACTATTTTCGTATCGATCTGGGAGCCGGGGAGAAACGCATTAACCCCCCCTATATCAACTGTCATTCCACCCTTTGTTTTCTCTATAATCGTCCCCTCAATCAGGGCGCCGTCCTGCGCGGCTTTTTCTATTACTTCCCAGGATTTTATCTTTGACGCGTGTTCCTTGGACAATTTCACGATGCCCTCTGAATCCCTGATCTGTTCTATGTATACTTCGATAGGGTCGCCGGGGTTGAGTGAATTTAACTCGTCTTTCGTGAATTCAGAGATGCCGACAACACCCTCGGATTTATACCCGATATCAACGATAATGCCGTCATGCTTTACAGCCAATACCTTCCCCGCCAGTATTGTACCTTCCTGAATACCATGGAAAGTCTCGGCATAGAGCCTTTCCATTTCATTGTTTTCGATTTCCATTACTGGGTCTTCCTCCTATATCTTTAATTCTTTTTTTCACTTCCTTGATAAGCCATTTGGGCGTTGATGCGCCGGCGGTAATGCCGACGGTGTCGATGCCAATGAACCAGCCATATTCCAGCTCCGTAGCTGTCTCTATGTGATAGGTTATGACATTCAGTGATCTGCATAAATTCGCAAGTTGAGTTGTATTTGCGCTGTTCTTACCGCCGACCACCAGCATCACATCCACCTTTTTCGCCATATATTCGGTTTCTTCCAGTCTCAGTGCCGTGGAATTGCATATGGTATTATATACTTTAATTTCCTTGATATGCTCAATTATATCTGAAAGGGCTTTTTTCAGAGCTTCAACAGGCTGGGTGGTCTGGACCACAACCCCTACTTTGGATTTAAGCTTCGGCAAAGGGGTATCCCCATTCAAAACCATTACATCCTTGCCTGCGTAACTCATCAGTCCCCGCACTTCAGGGTGATTAATGTCTCCCAAAATAATTACCTGATAACCACTCTCTTTAAGAAGTTTAGCATAATGCTGCGCCTTTTTCACAAAGGGACACGTTGCATCGATTATCCTGAAACCATTAGCCGATATACTATCATATAGCTCACACGGTATGCCATGTGTCCTGATTATCAATGCCTTAATATTAGCATTATCGTTTATTTTGTCAATATCGACGGGGTGAATTCCCTTGCTCTTCATATCATCTATAACCTGGGGGTTGTGGATCAGGGGCCCCAGGGTATAGATGATATGCCCTCTGTTCTCTTTGGCTATATCAAATGTGATATCAATGGCCCTTTTAACCCCAAAACAGAATCCGGCCCTTTTTGCTGTGATTATCTTCAATGCGCGTTCCTCAGCATATGTCTTACTTCATGAATTTTTCCTGGTATTGTCAACTGTTATTCCCCGTCCCATATTAATTAATTCCAGCATCTTCTCTAAAACTTCATTCGTGGAGAGACAGGTTGAGTCGATAACATAAGCGTCTTCGGCTTTTTTGAGAGGCGCTATCTCCCTCCCGGAGTCTCTCATGTCCCTTGCGATTATCTCATTACGTATGTTGTCTTCATCCGCCCCGAATCCTTTCGAAATGAGTTCCTGTGTCCGTCTTCTCGCCCGTTCGTCGACCGAAGCGTCAAGGTAGAATTTCACATTGGCCCCGGGGAATACAACAGTGGTCATGTCGCGGCCCTCGGCCACAAGGTCTGTTGTTTCCGCCGCGTTTCTCTGTATCCTGAGCAGATATTCGCGTACCGGTCTTCTCGCGGAAAATACAGAGGCGTAATGACCGGCTTCAGGAGAACGGATATCCATGGAGACATCCTTCCCGTTAATCATGACCCGTCCGTCACTGAAGGCCACTTCCGTTCCCTTAAATGCAGATAATATGTCCTCGTCGGACGCGGTTTCGTCAAAGCCGGACCTGACGAGTTCCAGGGCGACGGCCCTGTAAAGCGCGCCTGTGTCGAGATAATCGAATCCGAGTCTGTCAGCGAGAAGTTTTGCGATTGTGCTTTTGCCCGCTCCTGACGGTCCGTCTATGGCGATTACTTTTTTCAAGAGGTCAGCCTTCCTATAATCTCAAAAAAATCCGGAAAAGATATGTTGACCGAGGAAATTCCGTTTATCGTTGATCCACCTTCAGCGTTCAGCGCGGCAACAGTCATTGACATTGCGATTCTGTGGTCACCGTGGCTGTCCATTGACGCGCCGTGTAGTCCGCCGCCGCCGTTGATGCTCAGGCCGTCGGCGAATTCTTCTATCTTTACGCCCATCTTTCTTAACTCCGAGGCGATTGATATTATCCTGTCCGATTCCTTCACCCGCAGTTCCTCCGCGCCGGTTATTGTGGTTGTCCCCTCCGCAAATGAGGCGGCGACGCATAGCACGGGAAATTCATCGATGAGAGAAGGTATATCGCTACCACCTATATTGACGGCCTTCAGACCGGAACCTCCCTTGCAGTATATATCGGCAACCGGTTCTCCCGAGACTTCCCGGATATTCGATATCCCGAAATCCGCCCCCATCTTTTTCAGCACATCAAGGAGTCCTGTCCGCGCGGGGTTTATTCCGACGTTTTTTAGCGTGATCTCGCCGCCGGGGACCAGTAACGCGGCGACAATAAAAAATGCGGCTGATGAGAAATCGCCGGGCACTTCAACTTCCACGGGTGTCAGTTCACGCCCCCCCCTAACCGATACTTTAAGTCCGTCGACTTTTACATCCGCGCCAAAAGCGGCCAGCATCCTTTCTGTATGGTCGCGTGATTTCGCCGGTTCCGTTATTACGGTCTCCCCCTCGGAATAAAGGCCGGCCAGGAGCAGACAGGATTTCACCTGGGCGCTGGCAACCGGCATGCTGTATTCTATGGCCCGAAGCCCGCCCCCCCTGATCGCTATCGGCGGAAACCTGTCATGAGACCTTGCCCTTATATCGGCCCCCATCATCGCGAGGGGTTCGATCACCCTTGCCATCGGCCTGGTCCTGAGGGAATCGTCGCCTGTCAGGACGGAAAAAAATGGGTTCCCTGCAAGAATTCCCGGCAGAAGTCTGATTGTTGTTCCTGAATTCCCGCAGTCGATGATATCGGCAGGCTCGGTCAGACCGCGCAGACCGTTGCCGCGTATGATAAGCCTGTCACCCTCATCTTTTATGTCCGTACCAACGGCCCTGAGCGCTTTTATTGTACTCTGCGTGTCCTCCGCCCTCAGCACATTCCTGACGACTCCCTTGCCTTTTGCAATAGAGGAAAGAATCACCGCCCTGTGAGAAATTGATTTGTCCGGGGGAGGAGAGAATTCCCCCTTGAATCTTCTCGCCCTGTTTATCTCAATTCGGTCCAATGCCGTCCCTCAGAGCCCGGGCTTTTTTGAATGCCACTTCAAGGGCCTCAGCGTCTGAAGTGCTGAGATAATATTCAAGCATATCCAGGTTTTTCCGGAAGATTGAGATGGTTTCGATCAGATTGTCTCTGTTGAGTAAACTGATGTCTCTCCATAATTCGGGCGGGCTGGAGGCTATTCTTGTTGTGTCTTTAAACCCCTGGCCGCAGAATCCCAGGTAGGAGTTATCGATTTCCGCCACGGCGTTTACTATGGCGTAAGCAATGATATGCGGAAGATGGCTGACAGCGGCATAGATCCTGTCATGTTTTTCAGGAGTCATTGTCAGAACGTTGGACCCTAACGACCGCCATAACCCGGAAACTGTTTCGAGCGCGCCGGCATCTGAATTTTCAGTCGGCGTAATGATGTATTTAGCGTTCCTGAAAAGTTCGGCCTTTGATGAGTCAATGCCGGAATGGTCGCTTCCAGCTATCGGATGGCCGCCTATATAATAGACGCCTTCAGGCATCAGTCTTTCCATTTCGTATACAAGGTTGCCTTTTACGCTCCCCACGTCGGTCACAATAGCGCCTTTTTTAAAGGCGGAACGGGATTTTTCCGTTAGATTGATAAAAGAGCCCACGGGAGTTGAGAACATTATCATGTCGGCGTCTTCACATGCGGCCGCCGGTTCAGCCTCAAAAGAATCGATGATGCCCCTCTCCCTGGCATTAATCAGGTTGCCGGTATTTCTGCCGAAACCTGTGATATGATCGCAGAATCCGTTTTTCCTCATGGCGCGCGCGAATGACGCCCCGATCAGTCCAACGCCCAGTATTGTGATCTTGTTGAAATGTATTTTTGTCATAAAATTCCGGTTCTATATATTACTTGTATTATATTTCCCTGTCGACGGCTTCCGCAACGCGCTTAAGTTCCAGCATCAGATCCGCGAACATATCCGGCTTGAGAGACTGTTCGCCGTCGGAGAGCGCTTCTTCGGGATTTGTGTGTACCTCTATAATAATCGCATCGGCCCCGGCGGCGATGGCCGCCTTTGTCATCGGCGCTACAAGCTCCAGTTTCCCGACGCCATGGCTTGGGTCGACAGCGACCGGGAGGTGCGTGAGTTTTTTGAGAACGGGCACTGCGCTCAGGTCTAGTGTGTTCCTCGTTGCGGTCTCAAACGTCCTTATGCCTCTTTCACAGAGTATCACCTCCTGATTTCCCCTGGACATAATATATTCGGCGGACATAAGCCATTCCTTTATGGTTGCCGATAGTCCCCGTTTAAGCATAACTGGTTTGTTGACGGCGCCGACTTCCAGCAGAAGCCTGAAATTCTGCATATTCCGCGCGCCTATCTGGATTATATCGGCATATTCCATGATTGCGTCCAGGTCTCTTGGATCCATTATCTCCGTAATAATTGGAAGTCCGGTTTTCTCCCGTGCGTCCGCGAGGTAGCGGAGCCCTTCTTTTCCCAGCCCCTGAAAGGAGTAGGGGGAGGTTCTCGGTTTGTACGCGCCGCCTCTCAGAAATGTCGCGCCCGCTTTTTTTACTTCCCTGGCTATATTCATGAGTACAGTCTCATCTTCTACAGCACACGGCCCGGCCATCACCGGAATCTTCTTTCCGCCGATTATGTTTCCTCTTACATTTATTACTGTATTTTCCTTTCTGAATTCCCGGCTTGCGAGTTTATACGGCTTCAGTATCCTCACAACACTTTCGACCGCCGGTATCGCGCGGAAGGCGTCTTCCTCTTCCTCCGTCACCTTTGCCGTATCTCCGATAACGCCGATTACTATTCTTTCAGTGCCCTTTGAGATATTGGACTTAAGCCCCCGGCTTTCAAGTTTTTTAATAACATGCCTTATTTCTTCTTCCGATGCATCCTGCCTTAAAACAATGATATCCATCCAGTCCTCCTTATATGCAACAACCTTTAATATAATATAAATTTAATGATTCGTTAACCGGAAACAACCGGTTCATCCAGCATCAGCTGTCTTAATTCATCAATTAAACGCCTGTTCTCTTCTGGCAGACCTATGGTCACCCTTATCTCATTCGGGCCGACAGGCCTCACAATAATTCCCTTCCGGAGAAGTTTCTCATATAAAGTGCCGGAACTGCTCTCTGTTGAAATATATATAAAGTTGGCCTCTGTCGGGACATATTTTATATTCACAGAGCTGAATTCCCGGTACAGATATTTTTTGCCTTCTTCATTCAGTGCCCTGGATCTCCGTACATGTTCCTCGTCGTTAAGCGCCTCGATGGCCGCCTTCTGGGCCAATGTATTCGTATTAAAAGGGTCTCTTATCTTGTGCATTTCTGATATTATCTCTTCTTTTGCCATTCCATAGCCCATCCTCAGGCCGGCAAGGCCGTATATTTTAGAGAACGTTCTCAGGACAAGTATATTCTTTCTGCTCCTTAAGTGCCCGATTCCGGAGGCGTAATCAGGGTCCGAGACATATTCGTAATACGCCTCGTCAACAACGACAAGTAAATCATCCGGGACTCTCTCCATGAAATCATCGAATTCATCGTTCCTGATTATAGTGCCTGTTGGATTGTTTGGGTTGGCAATAAAAATCATCCTGGTTTCCGGATTAATCGAATCCGCCATCGCGTTCAGATCGTGTGTATGATTTTTCAGTGGTATCCGGACGGGATTGCCGCCAACGGCCTGCACCGCCATTGAGTAGACCACAAAAGAAGGCACCGCCATGACGGCGTTGTCTCCGGCCTTCAGAAATGTCCTTACGGCGATATCTATAAGCTGGTTTGACCCGTTTCCGAGGATCAGTTCATCTTCCCCGACGGAAAGTTTTTCCGACAGTCTCTTTCTGAGATAATAACCGCTGCCGTCGGGATATCTGTGCAGGCCGGTGATGGAGTTTTTAACCGCCTCCAGCGCCCTGGGTGACGGACCTGCCGGGTTTTCGTTCGACGCCAGTTTTATCGACCCGGAAATGCCGAGTTCTCTTTCGAGTTCTTCTACCGGCTTGCCCGGGATATAGGGCTGTATCTCTCTCACATATTCAGGCGGACGGATCACTGTATGCCGCCCTGCGGGTATGAGCCTAGTATCTTAAGGTAGAGACATCCTTCTTTTATTGATTCTATGGCTTTTTTTACTTTCCTGTCTTCGATATGGCCTTCCATGTCTACAAAGAAGATATAATCCCATGCCTTTCGTTTGGACGGCCTTGATTCTATCTTTGTAAGGTTAATCTTCATTTTCCTGAAAGGGAGCAGAATTTCATAAAGTGCGCCAGGACTGTCTTTGATAGAAAACATTATGGATGTCTTGTCATTGCCCGTCTTCGCCGGAAATTCTTTGGATATGACCAGGAATCTGGTGACATTGTGCCTGCTGTCCTCGATATTTTTTTCAACAAAGGACAGATCATAAACCTTTGCGGCAAGTTGGCTCGCAATGGCGGCGGCTTCCCTGTCTTTGGACGCCAGTTCCGCGGCCTTCGAGGTGCTGCTCGACTCAATAATCGGGACTCCGGGCATATTCGACTCAAGCCAATGCCTGCATTGCGCCAGCGGCTGGGGATGAGAGTAAATTCTTTTTATCCTGGATTTTTCCGTCTGCGTGGAGAGCAGGTTATGCGATACTTCTAGTATTATCTCGGCCGCTATCTTCAGGTCAAAGTCAATAAACATATCGAGTGTATAACTGACTACACCCTCGGTGGAGTTCTCTATCGGGACGACCCCGTAGTCCGCCTTCCAGAGTTCTACGTTTTCGAAGACCAGTTTAATGCTGTCTACCGGTATAAAAGACGCGGACGAGCCGAATTGCCTCAGAGCGGCAAGGTGAGTAAACGTGGCTGAAGGTCCCAGCCCGACCACCTTCAAAGGTTCTTCAAGGGAAAGCGAAGCAGAGAGGATCTCCCTGTATATGAATTTCAGCGCGTCGTTAGGGAATGGGCCTTTATTTTTAGTGGTGAGCCTTTCGAATATCTGGCGTTCACGTTCCGGAGAGTGATATTTCATTTTTCCGCTCTGTTTGGTCTTTCCGACCTCAATAACGGTCTCCGCCCGTCTGTTCAGCAGGTCGAGTATCCTGTCATCAATTTCATCGATCCGGTTTCTGAGTTTGTCGAGTTTTTCCATGGATATCCTTTAATAAATTTAAATGTCCCTGTCGGGCAGGTGCCGTGCCATGACTGTATTGTCTCACTCCTCGAGACTGTTCATCATTACCAGGGCGTACTAAACCGGAAAATCCGGGATTCCCCCCCTCCGGTCAAAATGACAAATCAGCGTTAACCCGGCACCGGAAATAACTTTACTAGCATTTATATTACTTGAATTTTTTCTGTTTTATCAAGAGTTTTGAAGATGATTTAAAGATCATTCCATGTCTGCCCGATTTTTCATCGCCTTCCGGCGGAGTGAACCGTGAAATCCCTGCCCTGAAGCGTATCATTTTCAATGGCTGCGGAGGCCTTGCTGGAATATTTTTGGGAGTCCCTTTAATATTATATGGGTAATATATATAAAGGATAAGGGAGTGATAGGCTGAAATGCGGAAGGACAATACCGGTGGTGTTACGGATATATTAGGCCACAGAGAGGCGCTAAGAGTTGAAAGAAATGGTTCGATAACAATAAATACCCCCGGCGGCGGTGGGTACGGGAAGGTTGAATAACGCGATTTATCCCGCGTCTCGTCATATCCTCAGCCGTTTCTTTATGCTTTCGGGATTAAAGAAAGTTGTAATAAACATCACATACTCCGATATAATATACACAGCGTCCGGTAAGACTCCCGGACCATAAAAGATATAAAGATAGCGATGAATAAAAACATAAGAGAGATGAAACTGCAGGCAGAGGGCATCACATGCTCAAGCTGTGCAAAAGACATGGAAAACATACTCCGTGATAAAGACGGCATCATTGATGTCACCGTCAGGTTCGCGGACGAGACAATAGATATCAGATACGACACCGGTGTGATCGACAGAAAGCAGGTCTTTATTGCCGCGAGAAAGCTGGGATATAAAGTAAAGATCATACATGAATCGCCGGCTGAATAACTCTTTCCGGAGACAGGGCAGGGCGCAAGCCTGATCCAGCGGTATACATTCAATGAAACTTTATTTCACACAAGACAACGGACATGTAGACGAGGCGATTAAGGGCCTGATGGATATGGTCGATGGTATCCGCCGGCCTGAAATCGTCCGGGATATGATTCTGGCTGCGCTCAAGGCCGGACAGGAAGATGACGAAAGGGCCGACCTCAAATTAATGAACACATCATTGAAAGAGATGAGGTTTACCGCTAAAGTATTTGGACCTTACCGGAAATTCAGGAAGGTAACGGTCTTTGGTTCGGCCAGGGTAAAGCCTGAAGACACGGTTTACGGAATGGCCCGTCGCTTTGGAGAGAAACTGGTTGAGGACGGTTATTATGTGATCACCGGAGCCGGAGGGGGCATTATGGAAGCAGCCGCCAAAGGCGCCGGCGCTGAGCATTCATTTGGAGTTAACATCCGGCTCCCGTTTGAACAGGTTCCCAACCCGGTATTCAAAAAGAACCCCCGTCTTATCACCTATAAATATTTTTTCAACCGCAAGGTCGCGTTTCTTAAGGAGGCAAGTGCAGTCGTGCTCTTCCCCGGCGGTTTTGGCACCCTGGATGAAACCATGGAAGCGATCACCCTGATACAGACCGGAAAGCATAATCCCATACCGCTTATACTCATTGACGAGCCCGGCGGCACATACTGGCCCAGTTGGATAGAGTTTTTCAGAAAAGAACTCCTCACGCGGAAATATATCAATCCCATGGATTTTTCGATATTTGAATGCGTTGAATCCGTGGACTCTGCCGTAGAGAAGATCAATCATTTCTACCGTCGTTACCACAGTCAGCGTTACGTTAATAAAAAACTTGTCATCAGGCTGTCGTCCGCCCTTGAACCCGGACAGGTGGATGAACTGAATACATCTTTCCGGGATATAATTGATCCCGGAGGAAAAATATATCTTACAGCCGCCCTGCCCGAAGAGGCCGACGAGCCGGAGATAGCCGGTCTGCCCCGACTTGTAATTGATTTCAACCGCAAAAGTTTTGGAAGACTCTGCCGGCTCATCAGCGCCATCAATGATTTTTAGTTCCGGCGCCGTAACGGATAAAAGAAGTTCAACGTTCAACGTTCAACGTTCAACGTTCAACGTTCAATGTTCAATGTTCAATGTTCAATGTTCAATGTTCAATGTTCAATGTTCAATGTTCAATGTTCAATGTTCAATGTTCAATG
>VAPF01070163.1_pt1 | contig 50323 bp, 45 predicted proteins | sample 3393931 | NCBI WGS metagenome assembly VAPF01 (sample SAMN08290437, study PRJNA428436) | hydrothermal vent metagenome | isolation source: Deep-sea hydrothermal vent chimney | place: Atlantic Ocean: South-mid Altantic Ridge | depth 2773 m m | reverse complement strand
CTATACCTTATGGCGAACACATTCAACTTGTACCGGTAAAAGCTGCCAAAGAACTGCGTGGAATATTAGAGGGCTGCGCAATTGATATGGACAGCATCCGGGATAAGTCGGAAATGGTTGGCAAGCGTGAAATATTTTGAGAAACTGTGAAGTACGCATTAAATTCCTTGCAATACGAGGTGGATCATATATGCCCCCTTATTTTCGGAATTGTTAAAACCACAAGCTTTTAGTTCTCTGTTTTCTATACCTTTCCGTGTATTCTGTGGTTGATCGCTTTTCTGAAATAAAACTATTCTATCGCTGAATTTTCATAATCTTCAATAATTCGCTGCGCCTGTGGTATATCTTTCTCGGCTACATACACATTGGCAAAATCCATTGCGGCAAGGTCGCCGACACCACCCTGTAGATAATAGCCACCAGCGTATGCGTCGATACCATTTGCTTTTAACAGTCCCGAAACGATATTTGCTTCAATGATATTGGCTGCTTTGAAAATTATATTCATAATTTGACTTTTTTAATAAATATGACCATAATCATGACCATGGTTACATAACATATTGCAGGAGTACAAAAATGCGAACGATAAAAGCCTCCGTTTTTAAAGCAAAATGCCTGCATCTGATGGATAGAGTGAATCAGACAGGTGAAGAGATAGTCATCACTAAGAACGGTAAACCTGTCTCTCGCCTGGTTCCCTACCAGACAATCCCTGCAAGTTTATTCGGTCTGCATAAAAACACTATTAAAAGTCATGATGACATACTTGCGCCCGTTAATGAACATTGGAATGTTATTAACCCAAAATGATTCTTCTTGATACCCATGCACTTGTGTGGCTTGACGAAGGTAATCACCTACTTGGTAAAAAATCACTTTCTATTATTGATGAATCGCTTAAATCCGGCGAACTGTTCGTCTCAACCATCAGTTTCTGGGAAATTGCGATGCTAATTAATAAGGGCCGATTAGATATGCAGATAGATGTCAATATATGGCGACAGAATCTTATCAGCCATGGTCTACAGGAAGTTGCCTTATCTGGTGATATTGCAATTTCATCTGCATTACTGAAAGACTTTCATGGTGACCCTGCTGACCGAATGATTGTTGCCACCGCAATCAATTTAACCGCCACACTGTGCAGTGCAGATAAAAAAATTCTGTCATGGAAAAATAACCTGACGCGATTAGATGCCCGGAAATAGATATTAGGAGAATGAACCATAAACTTTCTGTTTCTACTGACGAATCAGGACAGCAGGGCAACACTTTTAACCTGGGCATACACCTGTTTACCAGATTGTAAATCAAGCAGGGCGGCCGATTTTTTTGTTACTCGTGACAATAGTGGCACCCCACCTGCGAGCAAGCGAACCATAACCTGTGCATTATTGACGGGTTGAATCGCGTCGATGCTAACATAAAAAATATTCAGAATACTGGTATCGTGCTGCGGCGCAAGGGTGAGGCTGACATCGCGGGCGACAATGCGTAAGCGAACCTTGCGGCCAATGCTCAAGGCTTCTTCTGTTAGCGTAAAACGCCCTCCTGGAAAATCAACATAGGTTAAATGATAGGTATCATCATGGCCACTAACCGTAGCTTCAATTAAGGATTCAGCTTCACCACTGCACGCCAGCGGCAGGTCGAGGCGGGTCAGCATTTCGGTAATTGCACCCGATGCCACCACGCGACCGGCATCAAGCAGAACAAGGTAATCGGCCAGACGGGCAACTTCATCATGGGAATGACTGACGTAGAGAATCGGAATGGACAGCTCATCGTGCAGGGCATCCAGATAAGGCAGAATTTCCAGCTTATGGGTTCTGTCCAGTGCCGCCAGCGGTTCATCCATTAACAGAATTTCCGGGCTCACCGCTAATGCCCGGGCAATAGCAACACGCTGACGTTCGCCACCGGAAAGCTGGTGAATATAACGTTTTAATAAAGGCTGAATAGCTAACAGTTCAACAGCTTTATCCAGCGCAATCCGGCGCTGTGCTGGCGGCACCCGTTTACGCCCATACTCAAGATTAGCCTGAACCGTAAGATGGGTGAATAAACTGGCTTCCTGAAACACATAACCCAGTGAACGCTGATGCGTTGGGACAAAATGTGACGCACACTGCCAGCTCACTGAACCAATTGTAAGCAACCCATTCGGGCATTTTTCCAGCCCGGCAATGGCTCGTAATAATGTGGTTTTGCCACAGCCCGAGGCCCCAAATATTGCCGTAATACCCGATAGCGGTAACTGTAATGAAACGTCCAGTGTGAAATCACCACGTTGCAGATAAAACTGCGCTTTAATCGAGGCTTCCGTGTTCAAAACTGTACCCCCCGAAAATGTCGATTTAGCGCATAAACACTAAGCAGCATAATAAAAGAAAGCAGTAACAAGCCAGCCGAGAGCCAGTGGGCATGAGTGTATTGCAGTGCTTCAACCCGGTCATAAATCGCAATCGACATCACCTGGGTTTCACCGGGAATATTGCCCCCGATCATCAGCACCACACCGAACTCACCCAGCGTATGGGCAAAACCCAGTACAGCTGCGGTAAGAAAACCGGGGCGAGCCAGCGGCAGTACCACGCTGAAAAAGCAGTCCAGCGGTGAAGCCCGTAAGGTTGCGGCAACTTCCAGTGGACGACGACCAATCGCACTGAAAGCATGCTGTAGCGGCTGGACTACAAACGGCATGGAATAAAATACCGAGCCAATCACCAGCCCGGTAAACGTAAAAGCCAGTGGCTGCCCACCCAGCATTTTCATCAATGCGCCCAACGGTCCATTCGGACCCAGCGCAATCAGTAGATAAAAACCCAGCACGGTGGGAGGCAGAACCAGAGGCAATGCAACCGTTGCTTCAATAAAAAATTTGAATCGCCAGCGGCTTTGTGCCAACCACCACGCCAGTGGGGTACCGATAAGCAGTAAAATAAGGGTTGTTAGACCAGCAAGCTTTAATGAGAGGAGTAAGGCGGTTATATCGGCATGATCAAAAATCATGGCGTATCATAACCGTAATGACGAATCAGCGTTAATCATTCACCTTTACCTGTTTCTTCTGGAAATACACTTTTAATTAGCGGAATGGTTAGTGAACGTTGCCCCGACATAGCCTCTCTGTCAAGTATATCAAGGCGCTGAAACTGGTCAACCAGATTTCTTGGATAACGTTGCAACAAATATTGCGCTACACTATTACTCAAAACCAGTCCACTTTGTTTTGCTCGGATCTGCATCGCATAAACCTTTTGTGTATCAGATAATGAATGAAGCTGGAACACTGGCCCCCAACTGAGGCGTGAACGCAGATCAGGCAGTTCGATATTACTGGCCTGCGGTGAATACAGTGATGCCATAATCAATTTATTTCCCTGTTCGCGAACACGGTTGATCAGGTCAAACAGAGCTTCCTGCCAGCGCGTATCAGCCAACCAGTGGTCAAGTTCATCCAGACAAATTAACTGTAACTGATCGAGATTATCAAAAATATCCGATGACTGACCAAGTATCTGTTGTGCAGTGAAATAACACACTGTACGCTGATGGGTCGCAGCATATTGGCAGGCAGCCTGCAATAAATGGCTTTTGCCATTACCAGATTTTCCCCAGAGGTAGATCTGCTGCTCCCCTTCCCCCACGGCACACTGCTTTAGTAATCCGGCGACCAGAGTATTTTTACCTTCAACGAAGGTATTGAAATGAAAGAGTGAACTGGGCTCCAGACTCAGTGGAATCTGCGGATGAATAAGAGAAAAATCCATGTTTGGTTACATGTTTGATTAATACATTTGTAAATAGGCCCGTTGTAAATAAGCCCGTAGTAAATAGACCCGTTATAAATAGACCCGTTATAAATAGACCTGCTGTAAATAAGCCCGTAGTAAATAAGCCCATAACCGGCTGCTTACAGGATACTATCTTGCAAGCCTGAAATAATAAATAGTGTTTTTCTTAGCGTTTTTCTGTAGCGGCCCGGCTACTACCGTATTTTCAGGCATCGTAGTTGTTCTGTTATTGTGCTTCGCTGTTGTATCAGAAGATCCATTCCGGGGTAATAATACAGATGGCGGATTAGCCGGTGCCGAGGTTGGTGGTACGGCCTGACCAGCCGTTATATCGGGATTAACCGAAACAGGTATCGTTGTATCCGGCTGCTTTGGCCCGGCAATGGGTCTTACTTTTATCTTTTTCACTTCGATCAGCTCACCGTCGTTTTTTAACAACGAGAGAAAATCAGCCTGATCACTTCGCAGGGTCAGTTCAAACTCGACACTTTTACCATCGACACGTTTTACCCTGACCTGTTTCACTGCCTGTATATTGCTCAAATACTCGCTTGCCCGCTTATAGCGGCTAACATTATGGATATCACCCACATCCATATATAGTACGGTCGCAGATTCTCCTGATGCCAGTTCTTTTACTGCATAAACCCGCCCCATGGTATCAACCATGCGGTCAATTGACTGCTGGATCAACTGATTATAATTCGCTCCACTGTAACTCCAGTTGTACTCAGAATTTTTAAATAACAGGGTCCAGTCCGACCGCCAGTTGCTGCCATTCCAGTTCAGACTAATACTGGCGATGGGGCCGCGTGCATAACGTATGGAGGCTTTTTCCAGAGGATCGCGGAAACCACCCATGATATCGGTAAACCCCAGTATTTTTTTATCCTGGCTGTCATAATCGGGCCAACGCAGGGGGATGCCTCGCCGTATCAGGTTCTTCTGTATTGCGGTTTTAATTAATGACTGGTCATTTTTCTTCAATACATATTCGTGTCTGCCATCGCGCACGGCAACCCACACAACCAGTACAGCCCGGTGTTCCCCCCAGACAGAAAAACCATGGTCGCGTAAATAATTGATGATACGTGTGCCGTTATACTGTACAGTGAGGAGGAATTTATCACCCTCTTCAGGGCTATTGCCTGCGCTATTGTCAGGACTCTTGTTAGCACCCTGGTTATTGACGCGATCAGGTGTAACCGGTTGATAACTATACTGCTGCACATAGCCTGTTATACCGGGCAGAGTAAGATTGGTGGCAATTGTACTGTCACCGGAAAGGCGAATAAATACTTCGTTCAGGCCTTTTACAAAGGCATCATTTCTCGCCTCTGGCGATTCATCTATGACGGGTATCACAACGTTATATAAATGGAAATCTTCCTCAGCCTGAACAAATTTAACTGGCGATAACAGCAGAAATAACGATAAAATAAACCAGAAAGAAACAGAAATCTGCCTTTTTGTTACGTTTTTTTGCGGGAAAGATCTCAGACAGCGGGGGAGAAAGCCGCGCCTGATAAACATCATCTTGACCATTTTTAACAGGAATAATTTTAATCACGTTTACAGGAGTGTGTACAATAACACATCTTAACGGTACGCAAGATAATTATGTAATAATTATGGGCAGACCATACAATAAACAAAACTAGGGTGTAAACAAAAAACCATGGCCAGCCATTCATCTAAACCCCTCAGCTATCGTGATGCCGGTGTCAATATTGATACCGGTAATGCCTTTGTTGAAAAAATCAAAACCAGCGTGCAGAGTACCCGGCGACCCGGCGTTCTGGGCGGTATCGGTGGTTTTGGCGGGCTCTTTGAGCTACCCGAAAACTACCGCCAGCCGGTTTTGGTCTCCGGTACCGATGGCGTTGGCACCAAGCTGAAACTGGCTATCGAAGAGGGTATTCACGACACCATTGGTATTGATCTGGTCGCCATGTGCGTCAATGACATACTGGTACTCGGCGCTGAACCCCTGTTTTTTCTGGATTATTATGCCACGGCAAAGCTTGACCCCGATATTGCAGCAGATGTTGTCGCCGGTATTGCCGATGGCTGTCGCCAGTCTCATGCGGCATTAATAGGTGGCGAAACGGCTGAAATGCCGGGCATGTACAGCAAAGGCGACTACGACCTTGCCGGTTTCTGTGTAGGCGTGGTAGAAAAACAGCAGATTATTGATGGCAGCAAGGTAAAAGCCGGGGATGCAATGATTGCGCTCGCTTCCAGCGGACCCCATTCCAACGGCTATTCCCTGATTCGAAAAATCCTGCAGATCAGTCAGGCCGATCGTCAACAAGCGCTGGCCGATACCACACTGATACAGGCACTGCTCGCGCCGACACGAATTTATGTTGAATCCATCCATAAGGTATTAGCCGAAGTGGATTGTCATGCACTCGCCCATATTACCGGTGGCGGACTGCTGGAAAATATTCCACGTGTTCTGCCTGCTCATACTCAGGCAGTCATTGATACCCGTAGCTGGCAATTGCCGGATGTATTTCAGTGGTTACAGAAAAACGGTAACGTGGAAAGCAGAGAGATGTACCGCACATTTAATTGTGGCATCGGCATGGTCGTTATAGTTGCCGCTGAAGATGCAGAGCAAACTATTGATCTGTTCAGACAATCCGGTGAAACCGCCTGGCAGTTAGGCAGCATTCATGCCACTAACGACAGCCAACAGGTTATTTTTGACTAATCAGGGCAATACGCTGTAATCAGATGTCTACTTCACTCCCTTCACTGGTTGTTTTAATTTCCGGTTCCGGCAGTAATCTACAGGCAATTATCAGAGCGGTAGAAAACGGGCAGATTCGGGCAATGATCTGTGCGGTTATTAGTAATCGGGCCGATGCCGGTGGCTTACAATATGCCCGTCTGGCCGGTATCGATACCTTTGCTATTGAACACCAGCAGTATGAAACACGTGAACAGTTCGATCAGGCACTGATACAACGTATTGACCACTGTCAGCCTGAGCTGGTTATTCTTGCCGGTTTTATGCGAATTTTAACCGACCGGTTTATTCACCATTATTCCGGTCGCCTGTTGAATATTCACCCTTCTTTGTTACCGAAGTACAAAGGCCTTCATACCCATCGGCGGGTACTGCTTGCCGGAGACAAAACCCATGGTGCCAGTGTTCACGTTGTTAGCACAGAACTGGATAGTGGCAACCTGATTATCCAGGCGCAAGTTCCGGTAAAAACAGATGACACCGAAGAAAAACTGGCCGCCCGGGTACTTAAGCAGGAACACCTTATTTATCCGCTGACTATTTCGCTGATTATTGCTGGCACACTGAAAATAAAAAACAACACCTTGTTATACAAAGGTCAACCATTGAAGCGGGCATTAATCTGGCAGTCTAACCAACTGTGTGAACCGGAAGGCAGCTAGCCGAAGTCTGAGAACTATATCAATAAGAATCATGCAAATGAGAACCATGCAAAAAGGCTATATCGCTGTTCTGCTTTTCTTTTTCCTTCCCGCCACGAACGGTTATAGCGCCACGTTACAACATAGCCTGCCTGAATTTACCGCAAAATATGCCATTACAAAATATGGCATTAAACTTGCCGAGGCGGTGTACGCATTAGCTTATACCCGTAACGGCTATAAAATGACACAACATACCCGACTTTATGGTGTCGCGGCATTATTTATGAATGACCGCGTTGATGCCAGCAGCCTTGTCGAAAATATGTCCGGCAAACTATTGTTAACCGAATTTTTCTACCGGCAAACCGGCAGGGAAAAAAATCGTGATGAAGATATCCATCTCTCCTACCGTAAAAGTAACAATACTGAAATAAGCCATATTACCGGTATATCCAGAGGAAGACCGGTAGATATCAAGACGCAGGGACCGGTCTGGGATATTCTCTCCTTTCAGATTCCATTGATGATACAGGCCGATTCAAAAAAGAAAAATTACCCGTACACGGCGGTTATCAATGGTAAACTGGACAAATACACTTTCCGTTTGCAAAATACGAAAACCGTCCGATTTGCCGGTACAAACTATCAGCTACTGGAGGTGGTTCGTAGTAATAAGGAAAGAACCAGGGTGTTACATATCTGGCTAGCCCCCAAACTCCACAATCTGCCGGTTATTGTTGAAAACTACCATGATGGCAATTTACACTCCCGCATGTCTCTTGAATCTGTACAGTTTAATCATGCACCACAACTTATCAAAAACAACAACATAGACGTCGATGACTAACCAACCTGACGAAACAGTGGAACAAAGCTCACAAGACAGTCCGAGTAAAACCCGATTAAAACATGAAGCACATCAACGAGTAAAACTGGGTGAGGATATTCTGCAGCTAAATCAGGACGAAATAAAAAAACTTGCGCTACCGGATGAACTGGCTGAGGCAATACAGACAGCACTGAAAATAAAATCACGAAGCGGGCTGAAACGTCAACGTTTATATATTGGAAAACTGCTTCGCAAGCTCGACTATGATGCTATCGAAAAGCAAATTAATACGATTAAACATCAACATGATATCAACACGGCCATATTTAAACGTCTGGAATCGTGGCGCGATCGTCTGATAGAAACCGACAGGCAGGTTATGGAGGAAATTATCGACCATCATCCGCAGGTAGACCGACAGCATATTCACCAGCTGGTTCGCTGCGCCCGCCTGGAACAGGAAAAAAATAAATCCCCTGCCTGTGCAAGAAAACTTTTCAAATATTTACAATCCCTGAAGGCAAGTGAATTAATCTAACGCTCACAGAAAAAATACTAACAGGACAGATAAAAAGGATACTTAAGTATCCTTTTTATCTGTTTCAGTAATAACTCTGATTTACGGGTTAAGTTTCCCTTTCCCATGCCGATACGATCATTGATAGTTATTTACGCACCCGTATTTTTCCACATGCCTGTTTTACGCACAGACGTATTTAGATATGAAGATTTTAATTAGCAATACAATGGATATGCCTGTACCCGTTTTTCAGTTTTCAGTTATTTGTTTTCCTGACAGCAGTAAACACCCCCGACAAACTGACTACCGGTCAACTAACTACCGGTCAACTAACTACTGTCCAGAAAAAACTTTCAGCCGGGTAAAAAACTGATATGGGAACCTTAAGCACTATGTACTGTGAAAGTGAAGTGCTGGAACGACTTGGCTATGAAAAGCTGCCTCGCCTGCCCGCCGATATTTCCCGGTTACTAATGGTATTATCGGATGAAACAACCGGCTTTCCCCAACTGGCCAGCACCGTAGAATTATATCCAGATATCGCCACCCGTCTGATTGCGATTGCAAATTCTGCCTGGTCCAGCCCGGTAAATGAGATAACAACGCTGGAAGGGTCATGCAGTCGACTTGGCTTTGATATCGTCAGAAATGTCTGTATCGCACTTGCCGTTGCAGCACCCTTTAATCCTAAAAGTTGCCCTGGTTTTAGCTGTAAATTTTTCTGGACAACCTCACTACTTTGTGCCGATGCAGCCAGCTGGCTGGCTGCTGCCAGTTCTGCCATAAAAGTTGAACCCGCAACGGCCCGCACAGCTGGTATGATGCACAACCTTGGTATTTTGTTACTTGCCGACCAGCTTCCCATTGAAGTACACGAATCTATCAAATTAATGCAGAAAGGAGACTATAAGCGCCTTGGTGATGCTCTGCAATTTATGCTGGGATTTAACCATTGTGATGTGGGACGGATCCTGGGGAAAAGCTGGAAACTCCCTGAGGTACTAATCAGTGCAATGTCCTATCAGATTATTGATGATGCAGATAATCACTGCGGTAGTGCCAATTTATTACGACTTACCACATCAATGGTCTCATCCGTACAGCAAAACACAGACTGGTCAATTCCTGATGAACTACTCAACAGCCTGTCACTGACGGCTGAAGTTACAACAGACATTTATCAACGTATCATAAAACAACTGGATAAAACCGAACAGATGGCTGAAGATTTATTTGGTAGATGACGGTGCTACCCCTGAATAAATACCCTGGAATAAATACCCTGGATTTTTCTGGATGGCTATATGAGACAAAATTTTGTCTCAGGATACAGCATGCAATGAATAAAACCCTTCAATGACACTGAAACCATAGGCGGTCTCGTTTGCATTTTGTCTATCAGCATAACAGATGCGACCTAGTACTTCCTGGGCGTAACCATCGGGAAAACGCAATAATACCTGTACTCGATCTTCCAGTTCAAATACCCTGTCGGAGATAAAACGAAACCCGCCTTTACCAATATTTTCAATATAAAATGACTTATGTGCCAGCTGATTTTTCACGTCACCATTAATAATTAATATCTGGATGCAATAGCCTTCGGCTGTAGCACGTACCTGATCTCGTAACATAACTAACTGACATCTGCCATTTTAGGGATAATAGGGATAATTTTCTTACAGGCTCAAGTATAGATAAGAAAATGGGAAATATAACTTGCATAGATAAAAAATTTTAAAATAATGCTATAAAAATTCTTAATGAAATAGATAAATAATGGCGACACCAGCAGTTATACATATTGTGCATAACAGTGCGATTTTAACGATCAAGATTATTTTATCTCTCATTCCTACCTGTTCTGGCCGCCGTATGCAGGGCTTTTAAACGTGCCAGTTTTTCTCTGATTTTTGTTTCCAGTCCACGCGCTACCGGCTGATAATAAACCGGCTCATCCATTGCATCCGGGAAATAGGTTTCACCGGCAGCAAAAGCGCCTTCCTCATCGTGAGCATAACGGTAGTTTTTGCCATATCCAAGATCCTTCATCAGGGAAGTCGGTGCATTGCGTAAATGCATCGGCACCTCCAGTGAAGTGGTTTTTTTTGCATCGGCCTGTGCCAGTGTCCAGGCGGTATAAACTGCATTACTTTTTGCGGTACTGGCAAGATACACAATGGCCTGCGCAATCGCCAGCTCGCCTTCCGGGCTACCCAGACGCTCATAGGTCTGCCAGGCATCCAGTGACAGTTGCAGACCACGAGGATCTGCATTACCGATATCTTCCGATGCCATACGCAATACCCGTCGGGCGATATAGCGCGGATCGCAGCCTCCATCAATCATCCGTGCAAACCAGTATAAGGCGGCATCCGGATTACTACCGCGGACAGATTTATGCAGGGCAGAAATTTGTTCATAAAAGAAGTCACCTCCCTTGTCAAAACGCCGTAGTGACTGTGAGGTAACATCGCGCAAAATACTTTTGCTAACGATTCGCTCACCCGCATCATTTTCATGGGCAAGATCAACAGCAATTTCAAGAAAATTCAATGCCCGCCTGGCATCGCCATCTGCTGCCCGAGCCAGTATTTCCAGTGCATTATTTTCCAGTTTTACAGACTGTTGCAGCAAAATTTTATCGCCTTGCAGAGCGCGGTTTAAAACCTGAATAACTTCAGCCTCGTTCAGGCTTTGCAGCACATAGGTTTTAACCCGTGAAAGCAGCGCATTATTTAGTTCGAAGGAAGGATTTTCTGTAGTAGCACCAATAAAAAAAATAGTGCCATCCTCAACATAAGGCAGAAAAGCATCCTGTTGGGATTTATTAAAACGATGCACTTCATCGACAAATAACAGGGTTTGCTGTTGCTGTAGTTGCCATTTTTTTGCCTGCTCAATGGCCGCACGAATATCTTTTACGCCGGATAATACGGCAGAAACGCAAAGAAAATGGGCATCAACACAACGCGCAATAATTTTTGCCAGTGTGGTTTTACCGGTGCCGGGCGGGCCCCAGAAAACCATGGAATGTAAAGATTGTGATTCAATCATTTGACGCAGAACTTTTCCCGCGCCAAGTATATGCTGCTGACCAATACATTCATCGAGTACCTGTGGGCGCATTCTATCTGCCAGTGGGCGATAAGCGGCAGCCCGTGCGCTTTGGCTGTTATACGGGGGTGAATCTTCCGTGCTGATAGAATTATTCTGCACGGCTCACCCTCCCCGATACACGTTTACACCGGCTGGTGGTTTAAACTGAAACAGGCTGGCGGCAAGGTGCTTATTTATTTTTATATGACTAAAAACAATATTGGTAACCTGTTTAAACTGATCGTGTAACTGCAAAAACCGCAGTCCGTTTTTGTCCAGCCCAACAACAATTTCACCAAAATCGGTATTCGTTTTTTTACTCAATAATTTCAGCCGATAAATACCATCACGATGATCTAATGCGACCACATTAAATTGCTGATGTAATTTCATACGATTATCAAGTAGCGCCATGGGGGTTGTATTCAGGCTGCGTAATGATTTCTGCACAGTCACCTGCGCGAGATCAACATCATAAATCCAGATCTGGTGACCATCGGAAATAATTTTCTGCTTATAGGGAGCCATATAGTTCCAGCGAAATTTACCCGGTCGGCTTAAATAAAACTTGCCTTCGGTCTGTTGCAGAACCTCACCATTTTCAGCCCGTAGGGTCTGGCGAAAATCAGCCTGCATCGTCTTCGTATGGGCAAGAAAATTTTCCAGGTATTTTTCCCCTGTTGAAAGTTTTCTGTCTGCCGCATAAACCTGGGGGACCAATAGAAAAAAAAGATAAAAACTATAAAAAAGAAATGATTTCATTAAGGGAATCTCTGATTCATTCTGGGCGAAGTAGATTGCGATCTAAAATATTCAGATTCAGGGCAAAAATCGCACATACTAACCGGACGGATGAAAAGGATACTTATTATTCAAGACCGTCATCCGCAGGGATGTGGGTGTCGAGCGTACATGGATGTATTGACAGCGTGTCTTAATAATAAGTATCCTTTTCATCCGTTTCAGTAATAATAGCTGGCTATTGCGAAGATTGGCAACGCAGAAGCGGGACATTTTAGGCGCATGATACAAGTTCATGAATTAATCATAGGCTCCTAAGATTAAACTTCCGGTGGTGGTGGCGGTGCCAAAACTTCGCGTGAGCCATTGGACTGCATAGGTGAAACCACGCCGGATATTTCCATCTCCTCAATCATCCTGGCTGCACGGTTATAACCAATTTTCAGTCTTCGCTGGACATAGGATATAGAAGCCTTACGGGTTTGTGTAACAATTTTCACGGCTTCATCATATAACGCATCCATTTCTTCACTGCCGCTGCCTTCCGCTGGTTTTTCTCCCGGTAGTACGACTGCATTTTCCTGCAAAATTTCTTCAATATAATCTGGTTCACTTTGTTGTTTTAGAAAGGCAACAACTTTATGCACTTCGTGATCATCGACAAAGGCACCGTGTATCCGCACTGGCATACTGTTACCGGCTTCCATATAAAGCATATCCCCATGGCCGAGCAGATTTTCTGCCCCCATCTGATCTAAAATGGTACGTGAATCTACCCGCGAGGAAACCTGAAAAGCAATGCGTGTCGGAATGTTTGACTTAATCAGGCCGGTCACTACGTCTACTGATGGTCGTTGGGTAGCAAGAATCAGATGAATGCCGGCGGCACGTGCTTTTTGTGTGATACGTGCGATCAATTCTTCTATTTTTTTACCCACGACCATAAACAGGTCAGCAAATTCATCTACCACTACCACAATATAGGGCAATGGCTGTAATTTCTGCGGCTGCGCGCCCGGAGCCTGATGATCCGGATCAAAAGTTGGATCGTCCAGTGGTTCACCTGCATCAATCGCCTGCTTCACCTTGCGATTATAACCGGCAATATTTCTGACCCCCAGCCCCGACATCAGTTCATAACGACTTTCCATCTCGGCGACACACCAGCGCAGGGCGTTGGCGGCCTCTTTCATATCCGTTACCACAGGTGTCAGCAGATGCGGAATACCTTCGTAAACATTTAATTCGAGCATTTTCGGATCGATCAGTATTAAACGCACTTCATCCGGTTTACTCTTAAATAACAGGCTCATTAACAGGGCATTCACGCAAACCGACTTACCTGAACCGGTGGTACCGGCAACCAGTAAATGGGGCATTTTGCCAAGATCCGCCACTACCGGATTACCGGAAATATCTTTACCCAGCCCCAATGTCAGCGGTGATGTCGCTTTATCATACTGTTTTGACATCAGAATTTCGCTCAGGGAAACAATTTCCCGACATTCATTGGGTATTTCCAGACCCACGCAGGTCTTTCCCGGTATCACTTCAACAACCAGAATACTGGGTACAGAAAGTGAACGGGCCAGGTCTTTCGACAATGCGGTAATTTTGCTGGCTTTTACCCCCGGTGCAGGTTCCATTTCAAAACGGGTAATCACCGGCCCGGGGTGTACTGCCACCACTTCGACTTCAATGCCGAAATCACTCAGTTTAATTTCAACCAGTCGCGACAGGGCTTCCAGCGCCTCATTAGTGAAACCCTGTTCATGTGGCTGTGGCGGGTCCAGTAAACGTAACGCCGGTAGTTCGGAATCGGTCGGCGCATCGAATAGCTGAATCTGTTTTTCACGATCCAGACGTTCGGATATTTCTACTTTTTTTACTACCGGCTCAATATGAACATTGGCATTACCCTTCGCTTCACGTGCAGCTTTTTTCTTTATACTGGCTTTCACCACTTCCTGACGTTGTTGTTTCGCCTGTTCCACGGACTTACGCTCATCCAGTTTTTCGCGCATAGCCGTAATACGCCGCTTTAACCAGAAAAGACTGTATAAGGTGAAACGTCCCAGTAAATCTATCACCCGGAACCAGGAAATACCGCTAAACAGGGTAATACCAGCGAGAAAAGCCGAAAGTAATAGCAACGTTGAACCCAGCAGACCAAGTACGCCAGCCATGGCATCACCCAGCCAACGACCCAGTATCCCGCCGCCGTCAAGAGGTAATACCTGTTGAGGAATCGAGAAATGCAGGCTGGTTAACGCACAACCGGCTGCAACAGTAACAAAAAAACCCGCCCAGCGAATGCCGATTTCATGGTAATCGATTTCTCTGCCCATATTTGAGTTATGCTCAACATGATTTCCCCGCAGTACCAGCCAGCCGCTATAAGCAATAATAATCACAAACAGATAAGCAAGATAACCGAACAGGCTGAACAATACATCCGCCATCCAGGCACCAACCACACCGGTAGCATTCTGTACCTCACCGCGCGTACCGGTATAGGACCAGCCGGGATCCGTCGTATGATAGGTGAGTAATGCCGCCAGCAGGAACAAAGCCAGCGCCGCCAGCACCAGCATGGTCGCCTCCCGCAAGCCACGTTGAACTTGTGATGGAATACGTACTGTATTTTCCGCGGTTATTATTTTTTTACGGCGAGCCTGAGCCAAGAGGATAGTCCTGAACTGATATAAAGGAAGTGCTGATTATAACGCAGGCCACCGACAGGCAGAAGCATATAAAAACTCTATTTTAGAGGAAATAACCGAGCTGATATTTGTTATTATACGCACCAATTATCCCAATTTATAAGATTGCGTCTCTGAATAGACATAATCACAGGATTACAGGAGATCCCGATGAGTGAACCGCGCCACGCACGACTATTAATCCTTGGCTCCGGCCCCGCCGGATATACCGCTGCTATTTATGCGGCTCGCGCTAATTTGCAGCCAGTACTGATTACCGGGATGGAAATGGGCGGTCAACTGACCACCACCACCGAGGTGGATAACTGGCCAGGTGATACTGACGGTGTACAGGGGCCAGAGTTGATGCAACGGATGCAGGCCCATGCCGAACGTTTTGGTACTGAAATTATTTTCGACCAGATCAATGAGGTAAATTTGGAAGAACGGCCTTTCTCACTGTTCGGGGACTCAAACACCTACACCTGTGACGCACTCATTATTGCCACGGGTGCCAGCGCTATGTATCTGGGTCTGGAATCCGAAGAAACCTTTAAAGGTAAAGGGGTTTCAGCCTGTGCTACCTGCGATGGTTTCTTTTATAAAGGACAGAAAGTTGCAGTAATTGGTGGTGGTAACAGTGCGGTTGAAGAGGCACTGTACCTGTCAAATATCGCATCCGAAGTAACGGTTGTACATCGGCGTGATGCACTGCGTTCGGAAAAAATCCTGCAGGACAAATTACTTGAGAAAGCTAAAAATGGCAATGTAACCATTGAATGGGACAGTGCACTGGATGAGGTACTGGGTGATGACAGTGGTGTTACCGGGATGCGGATCAAAAACGTTAAGGATGGTAGCAGCAAAAATATCGACCTGCATGGCATCTTTATCGCTATCGGCCATAAACCCAATACTGCAATTTTTGCTGAACAACTCGATGTTCACAATGGTTATTTAAGCGTTAAAGGTGGCATGAGTGGTAACGCGACCGCATGCAGTATTGACGGCGTGTTTGCGGCAGGTGATGTTATGGATCATGTGTATCGTCAGGCAATTACCTCAGCCGGAACAGGCTGCATGGCAGCACTGGATGCAGAACGCTATCTGGATAATATCTGCTGTAAAGATTTGGGCAATCTCTGAATACCAGTATAGTCCGCTAAAAGTCTCACCGGATCAGGTCTTGCCCATTCCCTGGCTAGAACAAACCAATTATCGTTTTCCAGATGTGGAAACAGCTATGAGCGAACCCGATGGTTTGCTCGCCGCCAGCGAATGTCTTTACCCGGAGCTGATTATAAATGCCTATAAACAGGGTATATTCCCCTGGTACGCCGATGATCAACCGGTTTTATGGTGGTCACCCAACCCGCGTTGCGTTATTTTTCCTGACAACTTCCATATCTCCCGTAGTTTTCGCCGCACCCTGAATCAACAGGTTTTTACTGTGAAAACCAATACGGCTTTTCGGCAGGTCATGCTTGCCTGTGCAACGCCAAGAAAGGATGAAACCGGCACCTGGATTACCGAGGAAATGCTGGAGAATTATTGCCAGCTACACAAAATGGGCATCGCCCATTCTATTGAGTGCTGGCATCAGGAAAAATTAGTCGGCGGTCTGTATGGCTTAAAAATTGGTGATGTTTTTTTCGGTGAATCCATGTTTAGTCGAATGCAAGATGCCTCTAAGGTTGCTATGCATTATATCTGCACACAAATTAAACCCGTATTGCTGGACGCACAGGTTCAGTCGGATCATTTAATGCGAATGGGGGCAACATTAATTTCTCGCCCTGCTTTTATCCATTTAATAAACTACCCCGCAGCAGGCTGACAGAATTTTAACAGGGAGGTGAAAAATTAAATTTCTGGAGATTTAAAGGCGGACACTCCATCGCGTTGATGGATACCAGACACCTCTGAATAAGTCTGGTATCGTTTCTATGCGGATTTTCCGAGCATATTTTCCTGAATTAACACAACCATATCGGCAATATTCTGATCTGATGATATCATCGAACTCATAAGAAGATCGTATAAAGTCTGGTCAGGGTACTCAAGCAGAGCCTGGAAAACCTGTTGCTGCCTGATAGATAACTTCGTATAACCATTATCTAAAAAAGCATTCAGTAATAGATCCAGCTCCAGCATACCGCGGCGACATTGCCAACGCAGCCGGGCAGGAGAAACGCTTTCAGCGGATACATGCTCTGCCTGTGCCTGATCCATTAGAGTGAACGGGTGACCATGCGTTTTTTAATATTACCAATTGCTTTGGTCGGGTTCAGTCCCTTTGGACAGACCTGTACACAATTCATGATGGTATGACAACGAAACAGTTTGAAAGGGCCTTCAAGATCTTCAAGGCGTTGTTCGAATGCCTGATCGCGGCTGTCTTCAATAAAACGAGAGGCCTGCAATAAAGCCGCCGGACCAAGAAATTTATCGGGATTCCACCAGAAAGAAGGACACGAAGTTGTGCAACAGGCACATAAAACACATTCGTATAAACCATCCAGTTTGTCGCGTTGTTGCGGGGATTGTTGCAGTTCGACTTCAGGAATCGGGTCGGTAACGGTGAGATAGGGTTTGACTGCCCGGTACTGTTTATAAAACTGATCCATATCGATAATTAAGTCCCGTATTACCGGCAACCCCGGTAATGGATTAATCACTACCGGCTGTTTCAGTGAATCCAGTGAAGTAATACAGGCCAGACCATTAACACCGTTAATATTCATCCCGTCTGAACCACAAACGCCTTCCCGGCAGGAGCGGCGAAAACTTAAACTTTCATCCTGTTCATCCTTGATACGTAATAATGCCGCCAGCAACATGGTACCCGGCTGAATATCATCCAGCTTATAATCCTGCATAGAGGGTTTGGCATCCGTTTCCGGGTTATAGCGATAAATTGAAAATTTCATTTTCAAACTCCTGGCCTGCCAGAGATATTACTTAATATCTTACTTAATGTCTTAATATACACGTGGTTTTGGAGGGAAACTATCCACACTCATGGGTTTGGTGCGTACCGGTTTATAATCCAGCCCATGTTCCAGTGAATAAAGACTGTGCCGCATCCAGGCTTTATCATCGCGCTCGGTATAATCTATACGCGAGTGAGCTCCCCGGCTTTCATGGCGGGCGTAAGCCGAATGAATAGTTGCCAGCGCCACCCCCATCAAATTTTCCAGTTCCAGTGCCTCGACTTTTGCGGTATTAAAGACACTGCTATGGTCATCGGTTCTGGCGTACTTCATACGCTCCACCAATTGTTCAATTTTTTCTACCCCTTCATGCAGAACCTCATCATTACGGAATACCCCGCAGTGTGTCTCCATTACCTGTTTCAGTTCGGTGCGTAATACCGCCACCGATTCAGCCCGTGAATCTTCAGCTGAATTAGATTGATCCCAGCGTTGCAGGCGTTGTTTTGCCGCCTCGACACTGTTCTCATCCAATGGGCGGGGATAACGGTTTTCTTTCAGATAGTCGATGATATGATTCGCGGCGGCACGACCAAAAACAAGAATATCCAGCAGTGAATTCCCACCAAGTCGATTACCGCCATGAACGGACACGCAGGCACATTCACCCGCGGCATACAAACCCGGCACCGGTTCTTCGGGGGTATCTTTAACCGGTATCACAACCTGACCAAAACGATTGGTGGGAATACCACCCATGACGTAGTGTGCAGTGGGGAAAACAGGGATGGGTGTATCAACCGGGTCAATACCGAGAAAAGTAATACAGGTCTGACGAATACCGGGCAGGTGTTTACTTATCACCGCTTCACCAAGGTGATCGAGTTTTAATAAAACATAATCTTTATTCGGTCCACAACCCCGACCTTCGCGAATTTCGATAACAATAGCGCGGCTGACCACATCACGACTGGCAAGATCTTTTGCTGTAGGCGCATAACGCTCCATAAAACGTTCGCCTTCACCATTAAGCAGATAGCCACCTTCGCCACGAACCCCTTCGGTAATTAACATACCATGTCCAGCAATACCGGTAGGGTGAAACTGAAAGAATTCCATATCCTGCAGGGGGATACCGGCACGCAGCGCCATGCCCAACCCATCGCCGGTATTAATCAGTGCGTTGGTGGTGGTGCGAAACTGCTGACAGGCACCACCGGTTGCCAGCAATGTGGTTTTCGCTTCAATCACAAGCATTTCACCATTCTGGATATTAAAGACAAAGGCACCGAGTACGTGACCTTCTTCATCCTTGAGTAAATCAACCGCATAATATTCATCAAAAAAATGGGTTTTAGCTCGAATATTCTGCTGATACAGGCTGTGTAAGATGGCATGACCGGTGCGGTCGGCTGCTGCACAGGTGCGCACTGCCTGTTCCCGGCCAAAGTGCAGACTCTGCCCGCCGAATGCGCGTTGATAGATTTTGCCGTTATCCAGCCGCGAAAAAGGGACCCCAAAATGTTCCAGTTCATATACCGCCCGCGGCGCGGCGCGGCACATGTATTCAATGGCATCCTGATCCCCTAGATAATCACCGCCTTTTACCGTATCAAACATATGCCAGTGCCAGCTATCCTCGGTAACATTGGCCAGTGCGGCATTCATGCCCCCCTGTGCGGCCACCGTATGCGAGCGGGTGGGGAACACTTTTGAAACCACCGCAACACTGACATCCGCCTCGGCAAGTTGTAACGATGCCCGTAAACCGCCTCCGCCAGCACCGATAATCAGGGTATCAAACTGGCGATGTTCTATCTGACTCATAAAAAAACCTCAGCTAACTACAGATAACAGCAGAATCCGGAACACCCACAATCCACTACCAAGTAAAATGCCAATTAATACACCAAAAACAAATATACGCAGCATAATGTTGTGCACATAATCAAGCACCACATCTCGCATACCGATCCAGGCATGAAATAATAACGCAATCACGAATAAACCAACTAGCGTGGTATTTAACGGGCTGAATAACCAGCCCCGCCAGGTTTCAAAATCAATACTGCCTGCGGTGCTCAGGTTATAGACCACATACAACGTAAACAGAATGATATAAACCGCACTGACTCGCTGTATTACCCAGGGACGCAAACCTTCGAGAACGTATAAACTCATCTGACGACCCCATAGATAATCAATAATAGAACGATAATCTCGGTAATAATGACCAGCCACGCCCCCTGACGAGAACGTATTTTTTCTATCCCTATATCCGCGTCAATCATTAGAAAACGAAGTCCGGCGAAAAAATGATGTACAAATGCCCACAGTATAAATACCAGTGCAATCACGACCATGGGCTGATGCAGCACATGCTGTACGCGTTGAAAGCCCTGTGGTGAAACGATGGACAGATCGAGCAGGTAAACCGCAAAGGGAATACTAAAAAACAGCAGCACACCGGAAGCTCTGTGCGCAAGCGACACTATGCCGGGTATAGGCAGGTGGATTTTGAATAAATTTAAAAAAACTGGACGACTTTTATTACTATTATTATTCACAGAATATATCTCAAAGATAGTGATACCGTGCCAGAAAACAAACCTGCCAGAAATATTACTGGAACGGATGAAAGGGATACTTGTTGTTCAATACACGCTGTAAATACCTCCATGCAAGCTCGACACCCGCATCCCTGCGGCTGACGGTCTTGAACAACGAGCATCCCTTTCATCCACCCCGTTAGTAAATCGTCTGGCAGATCACCACATTCATTATTATTACTGAAACAGATAAAAAGGATACTTATTGTTCAGGACACACTGTCAATACATCCATGTAAGCTCGACACCCGCATCCCTGCGGCTGACGGTCTTGAACAATAAGTATCCTTTTTATCTATCCTGTTAGTATGTGACGCAATAAACCACTAAGGGTTCCCTATAAACATGAACCAAAATAGATAGCCTGTCAAGAATATTGTTCTAATTTATATATTACTAAAACGGATGAAATGGATACTTATTATTACAAGGATGATTTCATGCGGAAGATTAGCTATGATATAAATGGAAACAGACAGGTAAAAGTATGACCGATAATAATTATGACTGATAATGATATAAAGGCAGCGTGGCAGCCGTATGCTGATGAAATGGATAGTCAGGCCGGGAAACACGGCGTGGACAGTATAGAACATCAGTTGCTTGAAAATCACCTTGCCCGTGATGGGGATATTGTTTGTGACTTATCCCAACATTATGGCCTGATTGTGATTGCCGGTGACGATGCCGTGAATTTTATGCAGGGTCAATTTACCAATGATGTTAAACAGATAGATGAACATAAGGCTCAACTTAATGCTCTGTGTAATAACAAAGGCCGGATGATTGCAAATTTTATTCTCTTTAAATATCAGCAGAATTATTTTATCAGTCTGCATCACACATTAATTAAGCCCGTTATCGAACATCTGCAACGCTATATTGTACGGGCGCAGGTAGCCATTCAGGATGTGAGTGATCAACTGATTCATATCGGTATTGCCGGCGAACAGGCCACAAACAGGCTGGCAACACTGTTACAGGATTCTACCAATACAATACTGAATAAAAATAAAAATGCAGTAAGCACCAATGAAGATTATATTGTGGTGAATGATATCAGTACAGCATCCAGTGGCACAGCACAACGTTATCATGTCTTTACACAAACACAAAAAGCGCATATATGCTGGCAGGCAGTAAATGAGGTTGCTAGCACAGTACATTCTACTGCCTGGGAGTACCTGAATATTCAGGCAGGAACGCCTGTTCTCTGTGAGCGCACCAGCGAGTTGTTTGTACCGCAAATGGCCAATCTGGAACTACTTGGCGGAGTAAGTTTTCACAAGGGCTGTTATACCGGACAGGAAATTGTTGCGCGTATGCATTATCTTGGCAAACTAAAAAGACGTATGTACCGGATACATATCAATACCGATAAAAACGCCCCACCTCAACCCGGTGATAAAATTTTCACTGAAAATGCCAGCGCCGGTCAGAATAGCGGCATAATAATGGATGCCAGAATCAACCCTGAAAGTGGCTTTGATGCACTGGCTGTGCTCCGCATTGCTGATATTAAATTGAAATTACAGCTTAATAATCCAGGCGGGCCGGTCATTAGCGTTGAAGACCTGCCCTATTCATTTGAAATGGAAACCACGTAGAAATGTGCCAGATAGCTACATCACAATATAAACAGATATAATAGTTACGGGGTTTATTATACAAGTTCATCGGCCTCTTTGTTTCCCCTTATTCCTGTCACTGTTCATCGTGACAGCGGTTATTATTTTTCTTTTTCGATTTATTCCAAAGTTAAATAATGAAACGTTGCTTGAGAAGATTAAATCGAATGGTGAACTGATTGTTGTTACCCGCAACAGCCAGACCAGTTACTATGAGGGTGCCGATGGACCTGCCGGCATAGAGTATGAACTGGCAAAAATGTTTGCCAATGAACTGGGTGTAAAACTGAAGCTTATCGTCCCGGAGTCACTGAATGACATATTAGATGACCTCAATAAAGGCCTGGCACAAATTGCTGCGGCTGGTTTAACCGTAACCAGAGAGCGTAAAAAACAGTTCTGGTTTGGCCCGGCTTATCAGAAGGTTACTGAACAGCTCATCTACAATACAGACCATCGACGACCAGGAAGCCTGTCTTCATTACATGGTCAACTGGAAGTAGTCGCCAATTCAAGCCATGCCGATCGCCTGCATCATCTTAAGAAAATGATTCCCGAACTTAGCTGGAAAGCAGACAAAAACACGGATACTGAGGAATTACTTCAGCTTGTATCAGACGGTATGATCGACTACACCATCGCCGATTCCAACCAGGTGGCACTTGACCAACGCTACCTGCTCAATATCCGTGTTGCCTTTGATATTACTAAACCTGAGCCACTTGCCTGGGCATTACAGAAATCAACAGATAAAAGTCTGCTTTTTGCCGTGCAGAATTTTTTCCAGAAAATAAAAAAGAATGGTGAGCTTACCCGTTTAATCGAACGTAATTACGGACATGTTAAAGAATTTGACTATGTAGGTGCAAAAATATTTCAGCGCCATATTCAGACTCGGTTACCCACCTATCTCAATATGTTTAAAGCTGCCGCTAAAAAATATCATATTGACTGGCGTCTGCTTGCGGCCATTGGCTATCAGGAATCGCACTGGAACCCGAAGGCAATTTCACCAACCGGCGTACGTGGCATTATGATGTTAACTCGAAAAACAGCCACCGAACTAGGTGTCAACCGGCTGGACCCCGCCAGCAGTATTGAAGGAGGGGCAAAATACTACAGCCAGATACTTAATAAAATGAACCCTGATATTCCGCAGCCCGATCGTTCCTGGCTGGCAATGGCAGCGTATAATATTGGTTATTATCATCTTCAGGATGCCAGAAGAATTACTCGCCTGCGCAAGCAAAACCCTAATTACTGGCTGGATGTAAAAAAATCATTACCTCTGCTGACTCAGAAAAAATGGTATTCAAAAACCCGCTATGGCTATGCACGTGGTTACGAACCGGTACAGTATGTGGAGAATATTCGCAGTTATTATGACATTTTAAAGTGGACAGATGGCGCTGATAATAAAACAGTTACCATCCCGGCACAATTTCTAAAAACACCAAATAGCCTGTAAAAAAACGGGCTCCCCCTGCTATCAGAACTTTTTTATAGAATTACTAAGGAGAACGGTAATTAGAGATGCCCTAAAGTTTTTTCTTTTGTTGTCGACCTCTATATTTGACTAAAATCAACATTAGCAGAAAAATCACCTCCCATGCAAAAAACCAGGCATTCAATAAATAATACAGTTACCGACGAGGATGACCAGTCAACCATTTACATAGGACGCCAGCCAATTTTTGACCGGAAGATGAATATATTTGCTTACGAGCTTTTATATCGTGATTCAAATGAAAACAGGGCGAAATTTGCCTGCCATAATGCAGCCACAACGACCGTTATTCTTAATCTAATTATAGAATTTGGCTTTTCTGCCGCGACTGCAAATAAAACCGCCTTCATTAATTTAAGTGATGAATTTCTCACCGGTGAAAGTCCTGTCCAGATACCCGCAGAAAAAGCGGTGCTTGAAGTGCTTGAAGATACTGTTGTCAATGAGGCACTTATCAGTAATTTGCAGAAACTTGTTGACCAGGGTTTCTCTCTTGCACTTGATGATTTTATTTACTCCAGTAAGTGGGATCCGGTACTGGCACTGGTTGATTATATAAAAGTAGAGATTCCTCAGCTTAATCGAGAAGAAATAAAGCAGCATGTAACACTGCTAAAAAAATACAATGTAAAACTTATTGCTGAAAAGATTGAATCGGAGGAGGAATATAATTTTCTGTATGAGTGCGGGTTTGATCTATTTCAGGGTTACTTTCTTGCAAAACCAAAAATCATTAAAGGCAAAACTATTCCAGCGAACAAGCTGGCCATTATCTCACTTCTTGCCGAATTAAATAATGATAAGGTTAAAATTTCTGACCTGGTTACTGATATCTCTAAAGATATATCCTTATGCTATAAAATACTCAGATATATCAATTCAGCCCATTACGCACTGGTGCGCAAGGTAGAATCAATTAGTGAGGCAATTACCTATGTTGGCACAAATAAATTAAAACATTGGGCCTCACTGATTGCAATGTCGAACATAAGCAACAAACCTGATGACTTAATGCAATTAACCATGACCCGTGCCTATATGTGTGAACAGATTGCTGAACAATTAGGAGAAAATGACCCGCAGAACTTTTTTTATATCGGTCTGCTCTCCACGCTGGATATGTTACTTGGACTGCCCATGAACAAGATACTGGAAACGCTACCGTTATCGAACAGTATTCAGAATGCTATAATGTATTTTGATGGTAAAGAAGGCAAAGTTCTGGAATGTGTTATTGCATACGAACAGGCTGACTGGAACAAAATAAACGGGCTTGAGCTTGATATAAAACCGGAACAACTATGCCATAGTTTCTTTAATGCAATCCATCAAACAAATAACAGTATTTTAAGGAATATATCCTAATAGTACGAGTAAAAAGGATATCTTTTGTTCAGGACCGTCAGCCGCAGGGATGCGAATGTCGAACCTACATGTATTTACTGCGTGCCTTGAAAAGGGAAAGGGTATCCTTCTTATGGCAACAGACGATTAATCCACTTCACCAGGGTGCGAGTACGAGCACTAAATAACGTTGGTGCATACATTGTATTCACTGTGCGCCGGTGAATTTGTGCCAGTGTCGGGTAGGCATGAATGGTAGCGGAAATTTCACTAATTTTTATACCGCTGTGCATGGCCAGTACTATTTCATGAATCAGTTCACCGGCATGGGGGCCGAGTATGCTTGCCCCAAGAATTTTACCTTTATGCGTAATCAGTTTAGTAAACCCTGTTGTTTCCACTTCCGCCAGAGCGCGATCAATATCTTTAAAATCAAAACGTAATACTGTCGGGTTAATACCCCGCTGCTTTGCCTGCTGCTCGGTTAAACCGACTCGCGCCAGTTCTGGGTCGGTATAGGTAACCCAGGGGACTACCCGGTAATCGGTTTTTTTAGGAAAGCGGAATATAGCATTACTGATAACAATACCGGCCTGGTATTCTGCCATATGGGTAAAGGGATAAGGTCCGCAGACATCGCCCACTACATAAATATGTTTTTGTGAGCTACGCATACGTCTGTCGATATTTATACCCTTTGGCGTAAAGGTTATACCGGCAGCTTCCAGCCCCAGATTTTCGATATTGGGTTTGCGTCCAACCGCAACCAGTAACTGTTCACAGTCAATTTTTATATTATCGCTACAAAAAACTGTTCGTATCTTACCGTCAGAGCTAACTTTTTCAGCACTGGTTGAAGTGAAAAATGTAATGCCCTCATCCGTCAGTTTTTTCTGTAATGCCGCCGCAACTTCCGGGTCTTCCTGTGGCAAGATAGTCGGCAATCGTTCGACCACCGTTACTTTACTACCAAGCCGATGAAATGCCTGTGCCATTTCCAGACCAATCGGACCACCGCCTAATACAAGCAGACGTTCAGGTAATGTTTGCAGCGAAAAAATTTCTATATTGGTCAGATAGCCGGCTTCCTGTAGACCTTCAATGGGTGGTACAAAAGGCCGTGAACCCGTAGCAATGACAAAACGTTTAGCATTGATAATTTCATTATTAACACGTACAGTGTGCGGATCAATAAATTCAGCCGTACCAAAAATAACCTCACAGCCATAGTCACGAAACCGCTGCGGATCATCATGTGGTTGTATATGCTCAATCACCGACTTTACATGCGCATTAACTTTGGCAAGATCAACAACCGGTTCAACCGCAGGCAAACCAAACTCTTCGCCACGACGCATTAATGAAGCAACTTTAGCAGCCTGAATTAATGTTTTACTGGGCACACAACCGTAGTGTAAACAGTCGCCTCCAAGTTTTTCTTCCTTCTCAATTAGCGTAACCTTTAAACCGAGTTGTGCGGCAACACTGGCAACCACCAGGCCGCCTGCTCCACCGCCAATAATGACCAGATCACGTGTGTTCATTTATTTTTCCTGTTTATGTTTGTATGCAGGCTCAGTAACAGTATTACCCGCCGATAACAAAATTTGTTTATGAAATACTTCATAGTCAATAGGTGTCGTATTTTTATAGTTAATCCGTTTACGTCGATCTTCGCCCAGTAGATGATACGTTACCACCGCCTCTACTTTTAATGCAGCACTATTATCTGCAACTTTTATTTCATAATGACGTGGTTGCCAGCGGGGTAATCGGGTATCCCATAGATCAACGATAAAGGGTCGCCACATCAGTGTACGTTTAATCGTATCATGTTGTTCATCCAGCACCTGTCCCTGTTTACCCAGCACACGCAAGGAAACAGAAAGATAGCGATTAGGCAAACCAGTCGGCACATAATGTTCTGCACCGGTATTCGTTATTGTCAGGATGAATTTTCGGCTACTCCCTACATTATCAGCAACCGGTTTAGCTTCAGTAAAGGTGATACTCAACGCTTTTTTAACCATGCTCGGATCATGGCCGCCACGCCATAAATGCTGCCGAGTAATACGCACTTTACCGCCCACAACAAGCGGGCGATTAATCAGCGGCATATGACATTGTACACAACCGAGTGCATGGTAACTAGCAGCAGAAGTTTCACCGCTATTCCCTGTTTGCTCAATTTCCCCTGTGATAGAAGGAATATTATCAGGTATTTTTTCAGATGGAGGTTTTACACCATTACTGGCATTGGTTTTACTGGAACCGTTTTTACTGGAGCTGGTTTGTGTAGATTTCAGGGTGCTGCGTATTTCCGCAACCGTTCCACAGGGTGGATAGTGATAAAAGGTATCCCAGCGTTTACCCTTTACAACATGACAACGTACACAGATTTCATTTGGATCTTTGAGTATTTTTACCGGATGCGGGGCGTGGGTACCGCCCAGTACACCCACTATTTTTCCATGACGATAATGACAGGCGGCACAGGTTACCCCCTGGTGCTGAAGCGTGCTGTCAAAATTGGGGTTCTTCTTTAATATCGGATCCCACTTTCCCGTGTCCCGATAGCCCAGAACTTTCTGTGGCTCCTGACGGTCAAGGGGAGTATGGCAAAGTCGGCAATTAGGCTGTGAACCTTCAAATTTCCAGTCTGCCTGAAAATAGGGATCTGTCCATGCCTGGCTGTGTATTGTTGTTTTCCACTCTTTATAAAAAGCCGGATGGCAGGCACCACACTGTTGTGCCTTTAACTGTCCAAGTATTGCAGGACGCGCTGAGGTATCAACCGGCCAGGCAAAACGGTTACTTACCAGAAATATATTTAATGGACGAATAAAACGCCAGCCAATAAATACTAAAAATGCAAGCAGAAGAAAGAGTAAATAGTGTTTTTTTCTTATCTGTATCATGTTACCTGTATCATGTTATCTGTATCATGGCTTATTACGATATAACTCACTAATACTGTCCTTGATACGAATCAGATCACCATCCAGTGCAGGTTGACCATACCACCATTGATAGTCCGGTGACTGATGGCCAATACCAATATCTACGTTTCTGAGATGCTGTTGCATTATCTTAAACTGTTTTTCTGCTGGTGCCATTTCCTTATTACTGAATGTTTTTTCTGCCTGCTTTATCAGCGCATTCGCTTCACGAACTTTTTTTCGAGCAATTTCCAGCATGGAATCACCATTTTCCATCAGGCGGGTAATATATCGGGGTGAGTGGCAATCCTGACAGACCGATCGGGTATAATAATGGACGTTTTCTACTCCCGTATTACTCATTATATCTTTTCTGACCGTTTTGCTTACATTATGATTGCCCTGATGCATGTGGCAATAACTACAGCCAGGCGCCCGATAATTCGCTAATATGTTCGGTTTATTCCAGTCATAAGTATCTTTTTCAAGCTGCATCAATATACCGTGCTTTGATAATGAATAACTGTGTACAACCGGGTCTTCTTTACCACCGTGACAGGCAATACATGTATCATCATGACGCGCTTTAGCTGCCATGTTCTTATGTAAACGGCCATGACAGCTAACACAATTAACAACAGGACTGGTTTTTGCATGAATACTTTTTTTCCAACTTTTAATCAATGCGCTATTTTGCTTTTCATGACACTGGATACAGGCAGAATTTTTCAGAATAGTTGTATCTGAGGGAATATTTTCAGCAGCAAAAATATTCGCCGTTATCATAGTTAAATAAATAATGTAACACAGTCTGTTAAATAGTACTCTTTTTAAACACCGGTACATCAGTTATTCTCTCTGTTATAGCGTGTATATTCACCATTCATCCATATTTTTTCAGGATGACTTTTCCGGCCAGTATTTTTTTCTATTTTACCCACACTGCGTAGTTCTTTTGCTTCATGTTCAATTTTATCAAGGCTTTCATCCATCTCCTTATGGCCTTTATTAACAAAGGATATATCACCATGCGCGGCACCTTTATATGCGGTTAAATTATCGAAATACCACATTTTAAAATAATCACGTTCTATGGCTGAAACATTATAGAAAGCTGATGCCTGTCCTTCATAAAAACCAATATGTGCATACTGGATAAGATCATTACCATCTGTAGGATAAGGTGGCCGTTGTTTTGCTGAAGGATAAAGTAAATTATCTGATCGTAAACCCTTCAGAATATCTTCCGCTTTATATAATTTCTTCCAGGCTACTTTTCTTTCTTTATCCAGTTTTTTAAGTTGCTCTGCTGACCATTTCTTTTTGTGACAGTCAGTGCATAACTTAATCCATTGTTTACGCTTTATTTGATTCGCTGATGTTAGTGGATTAATTTCTTTAAGACCAAATTTCCAGATAGATTTATTGGCCACCTGATGTTTGCCCCTGTCCATATGGCAGTAGGCGCAGGTTGGTACCGGATAGTTACCTTTTTTAAGTGGTTTAGTCCAGTCCCAGTTTTTACCCTCGGCAAGGTAGATTTTTCCATGTTTCGAATGGAAATAGGTTTCATCATCTGGGTGTGGTGTACCACTATGACAGGTGATACAGGCCTCCGGGCGGCGCGCTTCTGCAACGCTGAAGACATGCCGGGTATGACAGGAATCGCACTTGCTTGCTACCGAATGGCATTGCAGACAGGCCGTAACTTCTGCTTTGGGTTTATCAACAAAATGTTTGGCATCTAACGCCCTTTGCAGTGCCAGAGAGTGGCTGGGAAAGCCGTAACGTCTTTCATCAGTAAATTGTCGATGTTGTTTTTTATGACAGCCACCGCAAACGTCGGGAGTTGGTAAATGCAATTTCTGGTGATTATGACCATGGCAGGAAGAACAATAAACAACTGAATGGCCATTTGTCGGTTTAGCATGTTTGCTTTTACGCCAGTCTTTCACTATACCGGGTGTTACGCCCTGATGACAGTTCACACATTGCTTACCTTTGAACACACCAACCACATCATCAACCGACTGGTAAAAATCTTTCGGATCCCAGTAGGCAAAAATGGCCTGTGGCAACCATTTTCTGGAATAAAGCCCGGCACCCCGACCACTTTCACTCCAGTTAACATAAAAAAATCCCGCCGGAATAGAAATCAGCACAATAATTAATGGGATAAAAAGATAACGGGGGAATTTTTTGTTCATTTAAAAAGAAACCCTGAGGTAATATTTTTTTTAATCCCTTCCGCTGCACAGCGACCAGCCACAATGGCGGTTACCACCAGATCGGGGCCTAGTGTATTATCACCACCGGCATAGATTTTCGGATTTGAAGTTCGACCATTCTTATCGACAATAATAAGGCCACGCTGGTCGGTTTTTATGCCCAATGATTTCATCCATATTTGCGGGCTGTTCACCTGACCGATTGCAAAAATAACAACATCACAGTTAATGGTTTCCTGTCCGCTGACAACCTTATCAAAGCGCACACCAGTAACATGTTTTTCACCCAGAATCTGTATCGGTGCATATTCCAGTCGCAACTGTACCCCTTCTTCCCAGGCGGCCTGTTTCTCTTTAGGTGTAGCACGCATTGCCTGTTCATTACCCCGATAAACAATGGTAACTTTTGCAGCACGCTGACGAATGGCTGAGCGGGCACAATCTATCGCGCTATCTCCACCACCTATCACCAGCACACGTTTCCCTTCCATATTATCGCTATTTTTATATTGATTGGTCTGCTGTAAATTGACCTGTTGTAAATTGACCTGTTGTAAATTGACCTGTCGTAAATAACTCAGTGCATCGGTGATCCCTGCAAGATGCTGGCCTGGTAATTGTAAATCTCGTGAAGTCTGTGCACCGGTACCAAGAAAAACTGCATCCTTATTCTTAGTCAATTTTTGCAACATTGACTCATCAACTTCTGCTCCCAACTGAAATGTTATACCCTGTTGTTGCAATATCCTCTGGCGACGTAGCAGTAAGGCTTTATCAAGTTTAAATGATGGCACACCGGTTTGTATTAAACCGCCGATCTTTTTATCTTTGTCAAATACTGTAACCTCATAACCCGCCTTATTGAGTTCATCCGCACAGGCAAGGCCTGCCGGTCCGGCACCTATTACCGCCACAGGTTTACTCCTGCTGTTAGATCGCCGGCTTGACTTCCAGTCGTTATTCAGTCTATTTTTCTCCAGTACACTATCCACCAGATAACGCTCAATAACACCAATAGTTACTGCACCACCCGGCTCTTTTGATTTGGTGCAGGCACCTTCACATAAACGATATTGCGGGCACACACTGCCGCATATTTCCGGTAGATTACTGGTGCTTTGTGCAATCTCTGCTGCCTGTTGCATATTACCAGCAGCCACCTGTTCCAGCCATTCCGGTATGCGATTATGCAATGGGCAGGCATTGCCACATCCTGGCAGACCGCAATCAAGACAGCGACTGGCCTGCTGCTGAATCGTTAACAGCGCAGGTTTTGTAAAAATTTCGGACCAGTCGGTCACACGTTCAGATGATGAACGGCTATTTGCATCCTCACGGCCTGTATCCAGTAGCGGATTACGTTTCAATAAATAACTGCCATTCTGTACCAGAGATTTTCTAAATACATTACGCACATCTTTGATTTCGAGCGCATCGGTCGGACAGGACACCACGCATCGCGCACACCCCATACAATCTTCCAGAGCGGTAATACGACCACTTTCTCTACCCTGTTCCCATACCGGGATACCCATGTCACAAACCTGTTCACAACGTAAACAGTCTATGCATTTTTCATTATCCATATTGATACCGTAAAAACCGACATGATTAAGCAGACCAAAGGTTGCACCATAAGGACACAGATAACGACAATAAAAACGATTACCAACAACAGGGGCAATAAAAAAACTACCAAAATACGTAAAGGCAACCATAAGATAAAAACCACCAACAAAACTCATCGTCCATGAATTAGGTGGAAACTGAGTCACTACCATAATGCCAACATAATAGCCGAAGAATAACCATTTACTATGACGTAAATGCCAGGTCCATTTCGAGCGCAGAGTTCTGTCTCGAAAAGGAAAACCGACGGTTTCACGTATGCCCACACAGGGGCAGTTAAAGCCACAGATAATACGTCGACCAAAAAGAAGAACCGCAGCAAGGACTAAAAAGAAAGTAATGGTACCCGGTACATGCAAGGCAGGGAAAACAGGTTGTCCCCAGAGGAAACCTACGTAGGGTTCATCAACCGGATACAACCACGGTGTAAGCCACCAGAATGCAGTGACCATAAACACCAGAATCATTAAACGCCTGCGAGTGTAGCTGTTTTTTTCAGCAAAGATGCGCCAGATACCAAAACCAAGAATAATAGCGTATTCGGTATAACGGTTAAGCCAGATAGGGTTTTCAAACCAGAACAGCCAGGTTTCATTTAACCAGCCAACAAAAGCCAGGGTAAATGCTGCAATGCTAAAAAACTGAACCAGCAGACTATACCTTGCCGGCATCAAATCCTGATGGGTAGCACCTGTATTTCTTGCATTATGATAAAATGCCTGCTCAACAGTTTTAGTATTCATACTTTTTTGGTACTGGTATAATTGTTGTGTCCTGTCCCATTATCTAAAAAGCTTAAAATGTCATTACGCTATCGCTGGTTTTTACCCAGGCAGCGAGTGCTTTCATGGAGCCACGTTCTATCCCATCAATCATTGCGTCTTCATCAATGGCACAATAATCCAGCGCCATACCGCAGGCACGAACTTCGAGCCCATACTCCATTAATTCTCTGAGTAATTCTTCCAGATTCACAAAGCCCTCTGGAATCTGCTGATTTTTATGGCCAACTTCAACGCCATTATCAAGTAGGTGAAGGCGTACATTCATATCCTCGACCAGTGCGGCACCAGCAAAGCGTAGGGCGTGCCAGGCTTTATTATCCGATTTATAGGGTGCATTTTGAATTACAATAGTAACCGTAGACATAATTTTTCCTCCTGATTAAAGATGGTTTATTTCTCGACGGGATAATCATTTTTCAACCAGCCGGTCATACCTGTTTTTACTACATGCACATCGGCAAAACCTTTTTCTACCAGTAACAGCGCTGCCTTTGATGATTTGCGTTCGGTGCGACAGATGGTAACTATTGGTTTTTCTATATAATCACTGATTTCATCCAGCCGGTTTTCCAGTTGTTCCAGTGGTATCAGGGTTGCGCCTGCAATATGTCCCTGTTCACCGTGATAGTCTTCAGGTAGTCGTACATCCAGCAGTAAAAAATCATTGCCATTATCCAGCCGTTGTTTCAAATTATCGGCAGTTAGCATTGAACCTTTACGTATGCTGCCGATTATCCGCGGAAGAAAGGCAACCAGAGCCAGCAGGGCCAGGGCCACCATGACTTTTTGAATTATGCCTTCACCACCCGTTGCGGCTTCCTTGCCGATGTAACCCAGATAGGTATAGGCAAATGCACCGGGAAACATACAGATAAAAGTAGCAAGGCTATATTGGTTGAATTTTATTTTTGTCAGACCCAGCGCATAATTCAATAAATTAAACGGGAACAGGGGAACCAGGCGGGTAAAAGCAATAAATCGCCAGCCTTCACTTTCAACCCCATTGATTAACCGTTTTAATCTTCCACCTGCTTTCTTTTCTACCCAGTCAGAAGCCAGGTAACGGGCAATTAAAAAAGACAACATAGAACCAATGGTTGCCGCGGTCAGGTTGAAAAATGTACCCAGTAAGGGGCCGAATAAAGCACCACCAAGTAAGGTAAGAATCGTACCCGGAAAGAAAAATACCGTACCAATAATATAAATCAGCATAAACAGCAGTGGTGCTGCATCACCGGCTTCTTTAATCCAGTTTTGTATTACTGTTGCATTTAGCTGGTCACGGTAGCTTATAACCAGCGTTATTCCTATAACAATAAATACCAGTAGCAAAATTTTCCATAACTTATTTTTCATTATTGTTCTCTTTTATATCAACCCACTCTCTGCGATTAATCACGTAACCGGACAGTTTTCCTATAAAGGGTATTATCAGCATACCGCTGAGCCATGATGCCATTTTTGGTTCCCGAAAAGAGTGAATACCGATAGTCATATTTTCATGACCCGCACGGGGTTGAGCACGGTAAGTACCAAACAGGCGATCCCACCACGGCAGACTGAAACCGAAATTACTGTTGGTTTCATCGTCTTCCACCGAATGATGGACACGGTGCATATCAGGCGTTACTAAAACCAGACGCAACCATTTATCAATAACAGGATTAAGACGAACGTTACCGTGATTAAACATCGCAGTGGCATTTAACATCACCTCAAAAATAACCACGCCAACTACCGGTGGACCAAGTAATAGAATAGTGGCAAATTTGATTAACATGGAAAGAATAATTTCAATGGGATGAAAACGTGCACCGGTAGTAACATCGTAATCCAGATCTGCATGATGCACCCGATGTATTCGCCACAAAACTGGCAGCGCATGTACCATCACATGTTGCAGGTAGATAATAAAGTCCATGACAACCACGGAAATAATAATTGCAGCCAGTGGTGATAGCTCATAATAATTTAGCAATCCCCAACCCTGCTCGTTGGCAAATACAGCCACGCCTACAGCCGCAGCGGGAAACAGTAAACGCAAAATAACACTATTAAGAAAAACCAGCCCAAGATTGCTCGTCCAGCGTACAACTTTAGAAACCGTTAAGACACGCCGCGGCATTACCAGCTCCCAGATAGCCATCACTACAAAAACGCCAAGAAAAAAACTCAACCGTATCAAAACTTCATTATGCATAACAAATTTACTAATATTCATCATTCCTCCGGTAATAATATTTCCTGACCCATTCTCGGACAGGCTCCCAGGGTACCTCTGAACAAGCAAGCACGATATTCCTGTATTATGCTATAATTCGATTACACTAATATACTATTCAAGTAATTAGTTGATTAATAGAATAATCGAAACCAGTACAATGTCAAGTAAAAATAGTTTTAAACAGGATTTATTTACCCAGTTTGCTCGCGTGGGCAAAGCAATTAGTAACGGTAACCGACTGGAAATACTGGAGTTTCTGGCGCAGAGTGAACGCAGTGTTGAACAACTCAGTAAAGTTGCCGGGTTGACCGTTGCCAATACCTCACAGCATCTGCAACAGCTTCGCCATGCGGGTCTGGTTAGCTGCCGTAAACAGGGTTTAAAGGTTTATTACCGTATTAGCGGTGATGATGTCATCAATTTACTTGAGGCATTACGCCAGGTGGCAGGTCGTCACGTTACCGATGTACAGCATCTGGTCAATACCTATCTAACCGTAAAAGATAATCTTGAACCGGTACCACGGTTAGAATTACTCGAGCGTGTACGTGACGGGCTGGTTACGGTACTCGATGTTCGACCACCAGAAGAATTTGCAGCGGGACATATACCCGGCGCAGTAAACATTCCTTTACCTGAGCTTGAACAAAAACTGGCAGCACTGGATATCAATCAGGATATTGTTGCCTATTGTCGTGGTCCGCATTGTGTACTAGCCTTTGATGCCGTTGCACGTTTACGTGATAAGGGCATAACGGCCCGACGTATGGAAGATGGTTTCCCCGAGTGGAAAATAGCCGGTCTGCCAGTTGAAGAAGGCATAAATAATTAAAGAACCTACAACTGATAAATTGTCAGCAAGGTCAAGCCTTCAATCATCTCTCTGATGCTACCGGCGGGCTGGGGGTAATGGCGATTTGAAGCTTCACATAGTTTCTCGAACCAGTTAATTAGCCAGTTAATATCTTCCACGCTGTAAAAACAGCTCATTATTTCACAGTTTAAAAACAGACTGCGGATATCCAGATTAGCCGAACCGGCCATAGCGAAACTTGTATCAATCACCATTGCTTTGGCATGAAGCATGGTGCCAGAAAGCCACCATATCCGTACACCCACACCGGACAACTCACGTAAGTACCGATTACGGGCAATATCTGCAAGCGGATGATTGGATTTGGCAGGTAAAATCAAATCCACTTCAACACCACGTAATGCAGCAAGTTTTAATGCTTCCTGTATCCCGCTATCGGGAACATAATAAGGCGTGGCGATAAGTATACGGTGTCGCGCTTCATAACAGGCGGTAAGTATTGCCGCATAGATCGGGTCATCGGCAACATCCGGCCCGGAGGGAATTGCCTGCACACGGCTACTGCCGACAACTTCTATGCTGTGCGTGTTTTTTTTATGGACAGCAGTCGTGTGGGCAGCAAAGCTCCAGTCTGCTTCAAAAATAACGCTATAAGTCGAAACTACCGATCCCTGCTGGATAAAGCTCAGATCAATCCAGCAGTTTTGCGGGCAATCCGGACCAAGATATTTCATAGAAAAATTACGCCCCCCGGTAAATACTTTTTTCTCATCAACAATAACTATTTTCCGGTGATTGCGTAAATTCGTCCGCCCTCTCAACGGCCGATGAATAACAGGAATAAACCAGGCAACTTCACCCCCCTGCTGTTGTAGTGGTCGCAGACGCTTCCCTGGCAGTTTAAAAGAGCCAACACCATCCAGAAGTAACCTTACTTTTATTCCCTGAGAAACTTTTTGTTCCAGAATGGATAATATCTGCAGACCAATGTAGTCATCGCCAAGAATATAAATAGCAATATCAATACTTTTTTGTGCCCCCTCAAGTAGAGCGGTTAACTCCTCCCAGGCAACACGACCATCGCGATGAAAATGAACCAGATTGTTCTTATTAGAAGAAGGAATACCAAGTGAAACCAGCAGGGAATGCACGGGATGATTATGTGTGTCATCGGTATCAGGCAGGCGAATTTTACCTTTACTATTAATTCGTGTTTTAAATTTACGTGCACCTAAAGCCAGGTAAAGAGGAATGCCAATAATGGGTAAAAGAATAATAACAGTAAGCCATCCCAGGGTGACGGAAGGCGTACGGGGACTACGTAAAACCTGAGAAATCAGCAACAATGCTAACAACACACCAATAATGGAAGCAAGATGAAACAACCATGGCCAGATAAAATTTATCGTCTCTGCGGTATGAAACATATTATCAACTCTTACCAGAATGGCGGTTTTCTTTCCTGTATCGATACCACCACCACACCAGCATAATAAGAATAACCAGTAGCATCAGTTCTTCTATATAATCAATACGACCAAATATCTTTTCGGCTCCAGTCCCTAGCATATATCCGATACCAATTCCCGCTATTGCCCACACACTGGCACTAATACTATTGATTATTGCAAAGCGCAATGCAGGGTAATCGTAAATACCCAGTAATACGGGTGCAACCGTGCGGGTTCCATAGACAAAACGTGAACCAAATGCAATCGCATCAGACTTCTTTTTTAACCAGAGCCGAACGTTATCTTCGTGTTTCGCCAGATTCGTAAATCGTGTAATGACCCGCCACCCATAACGGCGCCCCAGATAAAACCATAGCTGATCCCCTGTAAAGGCACCAAGGGCGGCAACGACAATCGCTCCGTCAAAGGGCAATATAGCACGGTGGCAAAGAATTCCCGCCAGCAGAATAATCGTTTCCCCTTCCAGCAGCGCACCAATAAATACAATGATTAACCCATATTGTGATACAAACGGTATAATTTCCCGCAGTAAGATTTGAATATCCATAGAAAAACAGATTGAAAAGATTTGCTGGCTGACTTTATTGACTGACAGTTATAACATTTAATGGTGAAAAGATACAATGAGATCTTTGTACGAGACAGGAGCGAAAGGAAAATGCGGGGAAACTTCACTGCCGGATCACCGCGCCTGATACACTTGCGGCTGGAACGGGATGCCCTAACATACATCATATTGGCACTTTTCCTTTGTCCGAATATGATACACAGTTTCCACAGGTAGTACTGCAACAATACCATCGCCTTCAAGCCCGGTATGTGCTGCGTCCATGATAGTTTTTGCAACAAGCTCTGCCTGTTGGATACCAACAAAAACCTCAATACGAATATGCTGACACATCCAGTCTGGCCGAAAAGAATTTATATACTCACCATAACCTTTAACGTTGGTAATGCTGACGCCCGGAACATTTAGTTTTCTCAGGCATTCTTCAACAGCCTCAAGTAAATTGGGGCGGATAATTGCTGTTATTTTACGAAACTTCATTACTAATACCTCAGTTAAAATGGTGGCTATTAGACTAATATTTTTTTAAGGAACATCTGAACAAGTCTGCGTGTCATAATTGAGATTCCGGGATTGAAATCCAGAATTTTTAAACACAGGAGGGCAAGCACCCATGATAAACAGGCGGGTAATAGCAGGGTTATTATAAGTGCCTGGGAACAAAATATCCGGCTACAACTTCAGCTTTCTCAGCCGTAGTGAATTGGTAATTACCGATACCGAACTAAAGCTCATGGCAGCGGCGGCAATCATTGGTGACAGTAATAAACCAAATACCGGATAAAGCACGCCGGCTGCGACCGGAACACCCAGTGAGTTGTAGATAAAGGCAAAAAACAGGTTCTGTCGAATATTATTCATTACCGCATGACTAAGTCGCATTGCGCGAACAATACCCCGCAGATCCCCTTTAACCAGGGTAACACCGGCACTTTCCATTGCAACATCCGTTCCCGTACCCATTGCAATACCAACGTGGGATTGTGCCAGTGCCGGGGCATCATTGATACCATCTCCCGCCATTGCAACAACATTTCCCTCTGCCTGTAGCTGTTTTACGATACTGGCTTTTTCATCCGGTAACACTTCACCTTCAACCCGATCAATATTTAATTTCTGTGCAACGGCTTTGGCCGTTGTCTTACTGTCACCGGTTAACATGACAACATGAATACCTGCCTTATGCAGATCCTCAATTGCCTGCTTCGATGTTTTCTTAATCGGGTCAGCGACACCAACCAGACCAGCCGCTTTACCGTCAATGGCAATAAACATAACCGTTTGCCCGCCTGCACGCCGCATATCTGCCTGTTCGGGTAATTTACCAGCATCAATATCTAAATCCTGTAATAATTTAATATTACCCAATGCCACTCGATGCCCCTCCACTGAACCGGTTACCCCTTTTCCGGTTACCGAGGCAAAATCCAGTGTGGTCGATAACTTGATGCCACTCTCCTCAGCACCTTTAACAATTGCCTCAGCAAGTGGATGTTCACTGGCACGTTCAAGACTCGCTGCCAGACGCAATACATCATTATCATCAAATCCGGATGTCGTTATAACCGATTCAAGTCTGGGTTTACCTTCCGTTACAGTACCCGTTTTATCCACCACCAGAACATTGACTTTTTCCAGTGTTTCCAGCGCTTCCGCATTTTTTATTAACACGCCCATGGTGGCACCCTTGCCTGTCCCTACCATAATAGACATCGGTGTTGCCAGACCTAAGGCACACGGGCAGGCAATAATTAAAACCGCAACCGCATTGACCACAGCATGAGCAAGGCGTGGCTCAGGGCCGACTAACCACCAGACAAAAAAAGCAATAATGGCCGCACCTACTACTGCGGGAACAAAATAACCGGCAACCACATCAGCCAGATGCTGAATGGGTGCACGCGAGCGTTGTGCTTCACTCACCATGTGTACAATTTGAGACAGCAAGGTGTCTGAACCAACTTTTTCTGCACGCATTAGCAGGCTGCCAGTACCATTTACCGTGGCACCGATAACACGTTCTCCTTCATTTTTAGCAACAGGAATTGCCTCACCTGTCACCATCGACTCATCAATCGAACTACTACCGTCGGTGACAGAACCATCCACCGGAACTTTCTCGCCGGGTCTGATACGCAATACATCACCAACCTTTACCTGTTCCAGCGGAATATCTTCCTCGCTACCATCGTCGCGAACAATACGTGCGGTATTTGGTGCCAGCCCCAACAACATTTTTATTGCCGCATTGGTCTGACTGCGAGCGCGTAATTCCAGTACCTGTCCCATAAGGACTAACGCAATAATAACCGCTGCAGCTTCAAAATAAACCGACACCAGTCCATCTGCTCTTTGCATAAGTGGTGGGAAAATAGTCGGAAACAATAAAGCAACCGTACTGTAAACCCAGGTAACTGAAACACCCAGGCCAATCAGGGTAAACATGTTCAGGTTCCAGGTTTTTACCGATAAAACGGCACGAACATAAAACGGCCAACCACCCCACAAAACAACAGGTGTTGCCAGCACAAACTCTATCCATTGCACTGTATGCATTGACAAACTCGCTGGCAATGCTGAAGGCAACAGGTCCGCAATCATGGCAAGAATAAAAACGGGTATTGCAAATGCTGTACTAAACCAGAAGCGCCGTGTCATATCTATCAGCTCTTCATTTTTTTCTTCGGCAGCAACTGTTTTTGATTCCAGTGCCATACCACATTTTGGGCAACTTCCGGGGTGATCCTGTATAACTTCTGGATGCATTGGGCAGGTATATTCAGTACGAATAGTAGGTACCGGTTCACCCACTGCATCTAAAGCCATACCACATTTTGGACAGATGCCAGGGCCTTCCTGCATAATTTCCGGGTGCATCGGACAGGTATAAAAAACGGAACCAATGTCACAGGTTCCATCGGGACAGTAATCATCAGACTCTGCTTTAGCTGTAACCGAATCTTTATCCACTTGTAGATATGTATCGGGCGTTTTTTTAAATTTATCTTCACAGCCCTGACAGCAAAAATAATAATCCTGATGGTTATGGTGAAAATGAAAATTACTATCCTTACTAACATCCATGCCGCAGACAGGGTCTTTTAGCTGTATAGTCTGTTCAGCCTCCAGATATGTATCGGGCGTTTTTTTAAACTTATCTTCACAGCCCTGACTACAAAAATAATAATCTGTATCCGCATGATGAATATGATAGTCACTCTCCTGCGTAACGGTCATACCACAAACTGGATCAGTCAATTTTTTTTCCACACCTTGTTTGCTATTTCTTAACATCTGCCACCACCTTGTTCAGTAAGCGTACTAATATGTAATGAGAGTCTCGTAATAAAATAAAGACTAACACCATCGTGCTTCACCCTGGTCAGGGTTATGTATCAACTCACGGATATTCGCATCAATAATACGATAGCCAACATTACCGTAAAGAAGTTGTCGTCCTTCATTTAAAACCAGTGTTGGACTACCCGGCACCCTGTATTTTTTTCTGGCTTCATCATCAAGGTGTAGCGCTGCATACGCCAGACCTGAATCAATTAATTCGGCTATACGTAATAACGGCAATTCCATTTCTTCAGCAATAGAATCCTGCACCTGTCGCTGAGCAATATCTTTGCCATCATGGAAAAAACGATGCCTGAACAACCAGATTACCTCTTCAAAATGAGTCCTGTTATTAAAATCATGAATGGGCTGATTATCAATCTCACCCTGCTCTGCCAGTAATTGAATCGCTTTCAAATAAACATGAGCCGAAGTAGACGATTGTGGTGCAACCTTTATCCATAAATCTTTTGACAAAGTTATATGCGGCCAGTTCTCTGCTACCTTGTGTAAATGACGGTTAAAACCTTCCACGCCACCTTCCTGTCTCCATACATTTTGCACATGTTGTTTACCGGCACCAAAAATGGGTATAAAGCGATAGCTAATATCCACTTCATCAGCAAAGGTACTTTTTAATTCGTCCATCCGAATTTGCCCGGAATACGCCCAGATACATAACACATCACTAAAGTACTCAATTTTAATTGTCATATATAATCACTATAAAAATTTATAAAGTTCTCTTCACCAGAGAAGAGATCACCTCATATTTTTCATACCCTCTGCGCTTACTTATTTATGCTTTTCCAAGCCGATACTTTTCCAGAGTAAAAATACGGCAGGTAATACAACCAGGGTTAAAATTGTTGAGCTGACCATACCACCAACCATTGGTGCCGCAATTCTACGCATTATCTGTGAGCCGGTACCACCACCTAACATAATAGGTAATAAACCAGCAATAACGGCTACCACTGTCATCATAATTGGTCGCACCCGCATTAATGCGCCATCAATAACGGCTGAGCGTATTTCTTCAACCGTTAACGCTACACCTTTACGTTTTGCTTCATCTTTATGTTTCTGTAACGCCTGGTTTAGATAAACCAGCATCACCACACCAATTTCAATGGTAACACCAGACAGGGCAATAAACCCGACTCCCACCGCCACAGACATATTGTAATCAAGTAAATATAATAACCAGAAACCGCCAATTAAAGCCAGCGGTAAGGTCGCCATAATGATTAGCACTTCGGTTATATCTTTAAAATTGATATAAAGTAACAATATGATAATGGCAAGCGTGGCCGGTACAACTATTTTCAAACGTTGAATGGCGCGTACCATAAATTCATACTGACCAGACCATGAAAGTGAATAACCCGTGGGTAACTTAACATGTTCCTTCACTGCCTTTTGCGCATCCTTGACATACCCTCCCAGATCACGACCCGTGATATCAATATAGATCCAGCCATTTAAACGGGCATTTTCCGTTTTAATCACTCCCGGACCATTATCAATACGAACGTCCGCCACTTCAGCTAATGGAATGGTTGCGCCGGTAGGCGTTACAATTGGCAGATTGCGAATCTTTTTCAGTGAATTTCGCACATCACGCGGATAACGCATATTTACCGGGAATCGATCCAGCCCTTCAACCGTTGTGGTCACATTTTCACCACCCATTGCCGTGCGTACAACATCCTGTATATTTGAAATATTTAAGGCAAAACGTGACGCTGCAACGCGGTTTATATCAATGGTAATATAACGTCCACCGACCACACGCTCTGCATAAACCGATACCGTACCCGGTACTTTCCTTAAGACCTTTTCTATCCTTTCACCTATTTTTTGAATTTCCTTCAGGCTGGGTCCGGCCACCTTGATACCCACCGGGGTTTTAATGCCGGTTGCCAGCATATCAATCCGGTTTTTAATCGGCATCACCCAGGCATTGGTCACTCCTGGAAAATGAACCAGCGCATTCAGCTCCTTCTTTAATTTATCCATGGTCATGCCTTTGCGCCATTCAGACTTTGGTTTAAGCTGAATGGTCGTTTCAATCATGGTAAGGGGTGCAGGGTCGGTTGCCGTTTGCGCACGACCGAGTTTACCAAAAACACTTTTTACTTCCGGCACCGTTTTTATCAGGCGATCTGCATCCTGTAAAATCTGACGACCTTTACCCACCGAAATTGCTGGATAAAGACTGGGCATATAAAGTAAATCCCCTTCATCTAAATTGGGCATAAATTCAGAACCAATATGTTGCAGCGGCCAGAAGCCGATAACAACAAAAACAAAGGCTATGAGTAACACAGTTTTCGGCGCATGTAATACGCCATTAATAAATGGACGATACCCGGCAATAAGAAAACGGTTTATCGGATTCTTATTTTCAGGGAGAATACGGCCACGTATAAAATACCCCATTAATACTGGCACCAGTGTAATCGAAAGAAATGCTGCCCCTGCCATCGAAAATGTTTTGGTGAAAGCAAGCGGCGCAAACATTCGTCCTTCCTGCGCCTGCAGGGTAAATACCGGAAGAAAACTCAGCGTAATGACCAATAAGGAGAAAAATAACGCTGGCCCGACTTCCATCGACGCCTCTTTCATCACCTGCCATCGATTCTCGTCGGTTATCTCTGTCTTCTCCATATGTTTATGCACATTTTCAATCATCACAATGGCCGCATCTACCATCGCCCCGATCGCGATCGCTATTCCGCCCAGTGACATAATATTCGCACTGACATTAAGATGGTGCATAACAATAAAAGCAATCAAGATACCAACCGGCAGCGATAATATAACCACCAGTGCCGAGCGTAAATGAAACAGAAAAACGATACAGACGATAGCGACAATAATAAATTCGTCTCGTAACTTGCCGCTCAGGGTTTCAACCGCACGCTTAATTAATGATGACCGGTCATAGGTTTCAACAATTTTTACCCCCTTTGGTAAACTACGCGACAATTCTTTCAATTTGGCTTTGACGGCTTCGATGGTGGTCAGCGCATTTTCACCAAAACGCATTAGAATAACGCCACCAACAACATCACCTTTTCCATTTAAATCAGCAACACCACGACGTGCCTCTGGCCCCAGCCGAACGGTCGCCACATCTTTTAATAAAATTGGAATACCGTCCTTATTGACCCCCAACGGAACCTCCTGTAAATCTTTCAGTGATTTAATGTAACCCGTTGCACGAACCATATATTCAGCTTCAGCCATTTCGACTACAGAACCGCCAGCTTCATGATTAGCGTTTTGAATTGCTTTTTTTATTTTCTCCAGTGGCAGGTTATAAGCACGTAATTTATCCGGATCGAGTACCACCTGATACTGTTTCACCATACCACCAATAGTGGCTACTTCTGAAACACCCGGAACGGTTTGTAATTCATATTTTAGAAACCAGTTCTGGATGGTGGTTAGCTGTGACTCATCATGCTTACCGGTCGGGTCAACCAGCGCATATTCGTATATCCAGCCAACACCGGTTGCATCCGGACCTAACTGGGGATGGGCATCTGTCGGCAGGGTACTACTTACCTGACTCAGGTACTCCAGTACGCGTGAACGTGCCCAGTATAAATTGGTACCATCCTTAAAAATAATATAAACATACGAGTCGCCAAAAAAAGAATAACCGCGTACATCTACAGCTTTTGGTACGGATAACATGGCCGTGGTAAGAGGATAAGTGACCTGATCTTCCACCACCTGCGGTGCCTGTCCGGGGTAGGGAGTTTTTACAATCACCTGCACATCTGAAAGATCGGGCAGTGCATCCAGTGGTGTCTGCTTTACGGAGTAAATACCAAACGCGATCAGAAACGCCGTTAACATTAATACCATGAAACGGTTATCAATGGACCAGCTAATAATTTTTTCAATCATTACTTCGCCTCCTTCAATTTCGACCCATCTTTGGCAGGCATATCCATTGAATCAATTTTATGTATTGCCGAAATCATATAGTCATCACCCATTTTCATTAACTGGAAGGTGACTTCCTCACCCGGCTTCAGGGCACTGGTATCAATATTTCCCATCAGACTGAAACTCATCGTCATTGCCGGCCAGCCAAGTGCTTTAATGGCTTCATGTCGCAGGGTGATTTTTCCAGCTTTTGAATCAATAGCCTTTACCATTCCTTTCCCGCTAACTGATTTAACAGCGCCTGATGTAACTTTAGCTTTCTTTTGATTATCCATCGATTTTTTATCTGTAGATTTCTTGTCAGTCTCGATATCAGTAGGGTTCATCCGTGAATAACTAGCACGTGAATTAGACTCGGAGTCAATCAGGAATTGACCGGAAGTAACAACTCTCTGGCCTACTTTGACACCACTGAGTATTTGAACATCATTACCACTTTCTATGCCGGGTACTACATGTTGCGCTTTGAATTTGCCTCCGCCAAGATAAAGAATAACGCGATTATCACGACCGGTACGAATTAAAGCTTCAAGTGGAATAGCCAGAACATTTTTTTCCGGTTTGGTATAAATTCTTATATTGGCGTACATATTCGGTTTCAGTTGTTCCTGTGGATTTTTAAACTGCAAACGAACTTTTAAGGTACGTGTTTTCGGATCCAGCGTGGGATAGATAAATCGAACCTTTCCCTTCCATACTTTTCCCGGAATATAAGAAAGGCGTACATCCGCCTGCTGTCCAACCTTAACCCACTCAGTCTGGCGTTCAAACACTTCAGCCAGTAACCAGACATTAGATAAATCACCCAGTGTCATGACATTTGTTGAAGGCGTAACATACATGCCATTGCGTACAGGAAAGTCGGATACCACGCCTTTTTGCGGGGCATAAATTGAAATACGCTGCTTAACGTGTCTTGTTTTTACAAGCCGATTAATCTGATTAGTGGTACTACCCAATGCAATTAAACGTTCCCTTGACGCACGTATCAGACTTTTATTACGTGATACCAGGGCGGCGATCATTTCTTCCTGAGCATTGACCAGTTCAGGTGAATACACATTGAATAAACGTTCACCTTTTGTCACCCGCTCACCTTCTGATCGAACAACCAGGTTTTCGATCCAGCCGGAAGTACGTAAATGAATGTGACTCACCAGAGATTCATTAAAATCGATATAACCCACAGTATCAATATCTTTTCGCAATGTTTTACGTACTACTTTAGCCGTGCGGATACCGAGGTCTTCCATAATTTCAGGGCTAACGGTCACGCCACCACTGCTACCACTATCATTTGCATAAACAGGAACCAGATCCATCCCCATGGGAGATTTTCCAGCCTTGGTTCCTCTATAGTTGGGATCCATTGGCGCGGCCCAGTATAGAATTTTTCTGTTATGCTCTGCAGCCAGAAGAGTGGATGGAAGCATTGCACCAATCAGGCTTGCAGCAATAGCAGTAGATAAAATAACCTGTTTCACAGTTATCATTTTGAAACTCCAGTAATATATAACAAACTTGCTTTGGCACGTGCGCGATCTACACGGACACGCATATCCGCTAGTTGCACATCAAGTTCTGTAATTCTTGCACGCATTAAGGTAGTAAATTCTGTCACACCACTCTGGTATGCATTTAATGAAGCATCTGAATTGCTTTTCGCAGACTGTAATAAACTATTCTGATAAATCTTATAACGGTTATTCAACCGGTTATACGCAGCCAGGCTTCTTTCCAGCAAACGTTTCATATCACGTAATTTGTCATCCAGACGGTATTGCGCAGCATCCGATTTCCTGACACTGGCAGCGACTTCTTTGTCCTGCCGGTTTTTAGTAAACAATGGAATATCCAGCGTTACCATTGCAGCCATCATATCGGGTCGGGAACTACCGTTCGGGTTATCACCAAAACGTTTACGATATTCAACAAAGGCATCAAAGCCGGGTTTGTAATCCTGCTTTGCCAGATTAACCAGGCTGTTGGCCGCTTTCAGTTTATATTCTTCTCTTTCTACTGAAGGGTGACTGGTTAAAATTTTGTTAATATCAGAGACATCCGGTAATTTTGGTAATTTTGGGAATTTTTTACTAATGGGCTGATACGCCATATCGTGAATCCACTGCGCCAGCACCGCCCGGTACTCATTTTCTTTACCTTTTGCCTGAGCGATACGGTCATCAAGCCGTGAGAGTTCAAGCTCGGCACGTAACACATCCTGTTGATTTACTCGCCCGATGGCATAATGTGCCTGGGTGATGGTTACCAGATCTTTAAATAAAACCCGGCTGTCCTTAATAATTTTTACGGCGGCTATTTCGTAATACATATTTAGAAAAGTATCACGCACATCCCGTGTGATTTTCAGATCCTGATCATCAGCACGTGCCAACGATGCCTGTGATAGCCAACGTGATTCCTGCTGTTTAATTTTCAGGCTATCGCCTTTTGGAAAAGCCTGTTGCAGACCAACCCGTAGTTGTGTTGTCGCTTCCTGCGTGGTACTGAAAGTATCCAGCGGCACATTAAACATACCCAGCCGCAATTTAGGATCCGGCAGGGTATCATCAGCAATCGACTGTTCGCTGAATGCTTTTGATACTGCCTGATAGTTCTGTACCGTTGGATCGGCATGTAGAGCTACCTTTTCCGCCTGCTGTAAGGTTAGAGAAAATACCGTCTGTGGAAAAAATATTACGCCGCACGTAATAAGATAAAATGAAATCAACCACCTGGGTTTATTTCTAAAACATTGATGCAAATGACGCATGGTCAAATTCCGCCTGAAATACTCAAATTAAACAAAGTAAACATCCTGTTACGTCGCCAACAGGACACGAATGGGTAATATACATCAACTTCAGACGTATATTAACCAGTTATTTGTTATAAATTTTGTAGTGGGGGACGGTACGGTGGGGTTTGCTGTATTAAAACAGCTATAGGAGAAAATGATGTGGAGATGTTTGATACAGAAAAAACAGGACTAGAAACAACGTTATACGACAATAGTGATAAAGGTGTTCCCATATTACATTGCAGATTACACTGACTACCAGAGCAGCCGGCTTCATCACAGCAATGACATTGATAAGAAAGCACAGATGTCATTGCCATTTTAGTTCCTTTTACTCTTATTCCTGCCGATACAGATGCTTGCTGACGGCTCATGTTCATAGAACTCATAGAACTCATAGAACCCCTGCCCATGGTGGTGTGGTTCATCATGTACGGACACTGAAAATTACCTGCAACCACTACACGCAATGGCGTTATCATCAACAGGATGATAAGTAACAGGTTTAACAGTCCGTAGTTTTTACAGCGCATAGCTTATGATAATCAATACCGAATTTGTATTTATGTCAGGAAAAAGATAACAGAAAGACTCTCGCATAAACTGAAAGTTTCATTTTTAATGAAAAATTGATCATTAATCAAACGGATGTTTCAGGATAATAGTCTCATCACGTTCGGGGCCGGTAGAAATTATATCAACCGGTACACCAACGACTTCTTCCAGCCGTCTTATGTAGTTTCTGGCATTGTCCGGCAAATCATCCAGGTTTCGAACCCCTTCTGTACTTTCCTTCCAGCCTGGTAATTCTTCAAATACCGGCTCGCATTGCTCTATTGCATCAGCACCTAATGGTGGCATATTCAGGTATTCACCCTGATAATGATAGGCTGTACACAATTTGATTTTTTCCAGCCCGTCAAGCACATCCAGTTTGGTAATACATAAACCGGTTAAGCTGTTAATCTGTGCAGCACGGCGCAGGGCAATACCATCAAACCAGCCACAACGACGGCTACGACCGGTGGTGGCGCCAAATTCATGACCTTTGGTACCTAAATGATCACCTACCTCATCAAACAGTTCGGTTGGAAATGGCCCCGCACCAACACGGGTGGTATAGGCTTTGGTAATGCCCAGAATATAATCCAGGTCTTTCGGGCCGATACCGCTGCCGGTACAGGCCCCGCCAGCCGTTGTATTGGATGAGGTGACAAACGGGTAAGTTCCCTGATCAATATCCAGTAAGGTTCCCTGTGCACCCTCAAACATAACACTCTTCCCTGCTTTACGATATGAGTCAATCATATCTGGGATATCTGCAATTAACGCTACCAATTTTTCGCGATAATCCAGTACCTCATCAAGTACTGACTGGTAATCCACTTCATCAAATTTAAAATAATTTTTTAAGGTAAAGTTATGATATTCCATAACACCAGCCAGTTTTTCCCTGAAAGATGCTTCGTTCTTTAAATCACCCAGACGAATGCCACGGCGCGATACTTTATCTTCATAGCAGGGTCCGATGCCGCGCCCTGTGGTACCGATGGCAGCCTTTCCCCTGGCAACTTCGCGCGCCTGATCCAGTGCAATGTGATAAGGCAGAATTAACGGACAGGCTTCTGAAATACAAATACGCTTACTGGCTGGAATGCCACGCTCTTCCAGTTCTTCCAGTTCTGTGAACAGGGCATTGGGTGATAAGACAACACCATTACCGATCAAACACATAACATTATCGCGTAAAATACCTGATGGGATTAAATGCAGAACCGTTTTTTCGCCATTAATAACCAGTGTATGGCCAGCATTATGCCCGCCCTGAAAGCGAACCACGGCGGCGGCACGTTCTGTTAACAAATCGACTATTTTTCCCTTCCCTTCATCGCCCCACTGGCTACCCAGTACCACAACATTTTTTGACATAACTAAACCTGAAAAAATTAAAAATAATAATTCAAAAACACATTACCCCACAGCAATCTGTTGGGTATTAAAGCAAGATCAAAAACGTAATTCGCAAAAGACATAAAGTACACAAAAAACAAACTTACTACTGAAACGGATAAAAAGAATACCTGTTGTTCAAAACACGCTGTAAATACCTCCATGTACTAAAGCTGACGGTCAATCCAGAGTAATATAAATTATTCCTTCACTCTCCATTGCTGATCGATAAAAACCAGCTGTTTATTACAGCCCATTGCTTTTGCATCCGCAGTCTGTCCCGGCAGGGCTTCAATCACAATTTTCCCCTGCGCACGTAATGTGTTAATAACTTTAGTTAACGCAGGCTCTTTATCTACTGGCGCAAAAATCTTATCCGGTGTTGTAGTATGTTTGTTTGATAATCGAATTAACGTTTTTAAATCTGTACTAAACCCTGTTGCAGCACGCGCACGTCCGAACAGTTTACCTATATCATCATAACGCCCG
>VAPF01004370.1_pt1 | contig 51463 bp, 52 predicted proteins | sample 3393931 | NCBI WGS metagenome assembly VAPF01 (sample SAMN08290437, study PRJNA428436) | hydrothermal vent metagenome | isolation source: Deep-sea hydrothermal vent chimney | place: Atlantic Ocean: South-mid Altantic Ridge | depth 2773 m m | reverse complement strand
ATAACAAGACGATATTCCGCCTTGATCAATTCGGATGCCGGCCATGATGACCCAATGCGTTTATGTGTACGCTCACCATTGATAACAACCCAACCAAACCATGTGAATGCCCCGGCAGATTTAAGATTTCTGCCAGCGTATGTCCGTTGAATGTCAGTTATACCATAACCAAATTCTTGTTTTATTCTCTTTTTCAGTTTGTCGAAAGTGGTCATCAATCTACCCTCTCATTCCTCCGTATCAATGTGGCAGGTAATCCCGCTTGTTTTCCAGTGATACTGGTCGTTATATTACTTTTGCTTAGTTTTTTCTTTTTCCCATTGTAAAAACCTCCGTAAATTCCGCTAAACAGGCGGTGCATTGGAATACCGGAACAGCGCCTATTTCCAACTCAATCTCAGTTGCCGGTGTCCACTGACCTCGGTTCGTTAGGCACCATCAACACGCTTTTCGATGGCCTGCCAAGTTGGCTCATATTCCGGCCAATCATGCTCTACAACAACACAGTCCAGCTCTTGTTTGTTGTCTTTATCTCTACCTCTAATAATGCTGTTGCAGATTACAGAGAGCCTGTCCTTGTATTCCGTACTCACATATTTTTCAATATCGGACAATTTCAGCACAACATACCTGGTTTCACGTTTCATAATTTTCTCCCAAAAGCCTATCGGGCGGTGCAGTGGAACACCGGAACAACCTCCCATTTCAATCCATGCCCAGCGGCAGGCTCCACTGATCTTTTTTCATTAGCCGTCCCTACTTAAACGGTGTGAATGCAATGCAGGTTTCCTGACGCTCTACTTTTATGAGCTCAAAATATTCGTCTGGATATTCGCTTTTTAGTGTGTTAAATTCTACCATGGCGAGCCGCTTTATAGATGTGGAAAAAACTATTTCCCGCCATCCTTTTCTTACTGATTTTACATGCTGCTCTATTTTAAAATTTACGATCATAATTCCCTCAAATTCCGCTAATCAGGCGGTGTCCACTGACCTTTTTTCGTTGGGTTTACCTCGGTGGCCACTCAAAGCCGTCCAGTCCATATTCTTTGCGTTTTTGCGCAGATATATAGTTCCTGGCCTCATTTATGTTTACCCCGTAATCTCTTCCGACATCAATAACATCAACCGGGCCCATTAAATCCATAGCGGCTTCCAGCAATACAGCCTCGTGGCTTCGGCCCACACTGATTCCACCCGCATCATAGGCCCGCCACAAGTATGTCAACAATGTTCTCGCCCTGACTATCGGCTCAACATCCATAGTTTCATTCGCTTGCTTCTTCGAGACTTCATCCATAAAATCACCCAACAAGGTCATTACAGCCGACTGGAAACAGCCCCTGTGGCTGAATTTTATCCGTTCTAAAACTACCCGAATTTGATAAACTCAATCCACATAGACTCAAGCAGAAATATCTGGGCATCTAGTCTTATGGCCTCTATGTGGTCGTTTGTTTCTTCGGCATTTTTTAATCGTTCCCGCAAGCTTGTGAGCTTGTTTTTTACTAGGCTGCAAACCGTTTTAGAACAAGACGTTGCACTTGACCCTCCAGATCTAGACGCTTCCATTTTTTTCAGAGATGCTATCATTTCATAACGCATATGCATAAATGTCTCCTAGGGCAAGTGAACTTGGCATTGGGCCGCCGGGAGATAACTTTCGGTCGGCACTCATCACTTGGCTTTTGGTGGCCAAAAAGGAAGCTTCGTCCATGGGCTTCGCTTGGATCACCTTGCACCCAATATAGATTTGCATGGCATCTTCTTCGGACTGGCACTGCTCTTGTTCATCACACATGTTATTTCTCCTTAGAGGTTAAAGTTATAGGCCACACGGCCCAACCGGTGCAGAAAGTGGACTCGAACAATCAAGGCGTTGTTTCGGCCAGGCTTCTGGCTCGCCATTTATCCGGGCGTTACGTGTCCATATCCAACTTGCTGTCGACAACAACCGCTCCAAAATTCTTGTCGTCAAACTTTGGAGTAACAGGCTCGCCATGGATGTTTATGATTGTTTCGCCAGCCATTATTCTCACTATCTCTTCGTCTTCCTCTGTATCTTTTTTGTCAAAATGTTCACGCATTGCCAACTTTACTATCCTCCTCAAGTCTCGGACAGGTTTTGAAAGTGAAACCGAATGGCCACATTCAATACATTTCAACACAAAAACCAATTCCGGTTTATCCGGTTGACGAACGCCCATTACATATATTGCACCACCCAGATCGGTATTAATTGCCCTTCCCAGTCTCATTATGCCGTTGCATTTTTTACACTTTTTTAAACTTATAAATTTTTTATACTTCATAATCGATCACCTAGCAAAAGTTTGCGCCCGACCCGCGACCCGCGCCGACTTCTGGCCTTCGATCCACCGTTTCGGGTTATTTAAAAATCTCATTTCAATCCATCGCGGGCCGGGGAAACAGACCATTATGTGTACTTAATATAATCTAAATCCATGCCTATCTCGTTGAGGCATTCTTGGTCTATGCCAACAAAGCAATCCCTTTCAATAATTTTACCAAAGTTTTTAATCTGCCACTTCCAACCCTCTTTACAACGTACCCTTGTAACCGTACGCTCAACCATAGTATCAATATCAAATATGACTCCATATCCCCTTCCAATTCCATCTCGCAAGGAAGAAAAGTTTATTTTTACATTTCTATATAATTTTGGTAATTTCATAATTAACCTATGTAGTCGCAATTACATAACAATGTGTTAAATCTGAACATTCATTACGCTTCACTTTATTCATTGTTGGTGTCTCTCCGGCTCCCACCAACTTGCCCCGCTCAACGGTCAAGCAGAAGGCGGGGTATCTACGCGTGGCACCAGGGCCGGTGTCGGTTATTTTTGGTAGGCTGCCAGACACTCAATGCACGAGCAGTTACAACGCATCAAATCGTCAAGTTCACAACCGCACTCGCCATAGCAGTCAACCAATCCATCAAACCCATTCTGAAACAAAAAATGTTTTACAATCTCGCGCACCTCAAGAGATTGTAAAACGTAAGGCAATACACCGGATTTTTTGCTGAACGTCGCGAGTGTTTTATTTAATAACGGGAAGGCATGATTTATCAAAAAAGAACCTTCTGGGAACCCTTCAATTTTCCCGTTGAGATAAACCTTATATTTATGACCTTGTTTTGTTGTAACTTCAAAAAGCAATTTGTCAGTGTCCATTGTAAATCCTCAACAAAAAAAGTATATCAATTGTATACACCGGAAAACAAGCTCTCCTATTTTTAGGCCAATTTTCCAGCTTTATTTACCCTCGTTCCTCCGTATCAACCTGACAGGTAACCCCACCTATTTCTGTCGACATTGGTCGTTGATCGCTACATCTGCCAAGGTGGCATTTTCCCCACCTTTCACGGTTCCGCTTCTTGCATTGAACTTACAATTGCCCTGCCGATCAGTTCCGGGATTTGCGGAACCAACGAGTTTCCCAGGGCCTTCAGTCTTTTACCTCGGTCCAGTTCAAAGGGAGCCCCATCATCTGTTCTACAAACCGGGCAGACAGACAGCCACTCTTTAGTGGTCCCCCTTTTTTCACCTTCGTCGCAAGGCCGTCCCCGGCGGCCGGGGACGATCCTTTCCTGTTGTTGTTCCCGCTCGCCGTAGGGGTTGGCAGTAACCTTGCCACAACAACGCTCAACTCCCGCTTGTGCGCCTGTGAGGGAGAATTTCCTTTTCCTTTGGCGTCTTGAGCTGTTGGAGTGGGGAGCATAGCCACCGCTGATTGCAGGTTCGGGCCGCCCTGCCTGCCTGCCCACCCCACCCCGGTTGAGCAGTTGGCGTGAGGTGTGGGCAACAATATCTCCCTGTAGTCCGGCCTGTTTTTGCTGTTGAATCGTGCCTGTCTGTAGTCCTGATACGTTTCCATGCTGCTTGTCGGCGTTGGCGATAATCCATACCCGATCCCTTCTGTGAGGGGCGTTGACGGCACAAGCCGGAACAATAATCGTCCAGACGGAGTAACCTTCTCTTTCCAGATCAAAAAGCACTTGGTCGAGGCCCAATGTGACGTGCCCAGCAACGTTCTCAAACAGGCACCAATCCGGCTTGTGGCCGGCGGCATGAAATTCTCGTATAAGTCGCATAACCTCCGGCCAGAGATGGCGGTGATCTCTTGTTCCTCGTCGCTCCCCGGCGTACGAAAATGGTTGGCATGGATATCCGCCACAAATAAGGTCAACTGCTTCGGGTAAGTCTTCGACATGTAAATCCCTCACATCTTGAAAAATGGGAATGTCCGGCCAGTGCTTTTTCAATACTGACCGGGGGAACTTTTCAATCTCACAGAAAGCAACTGTTCGCATTCCTGCCCATCTCAGACCAAGACTGAAATTACCAATCCCGGAAAATAGGTCTAACACTCGTATCTTCTGTTCTTTGCCCATCCCGTCCTCTAGTGTATGCGATCGGTAGTTTGCCGGACACAGGCGGCATCCAGTCGCCCTGTAGTGTGAATAAAACCAGAGACAACCCATAAACCCTTTAAGGATGGAAGAGTCGGTCCTTAAGCGCATAACCCTCCAGTGCCCAAACCTCATTTTGCGAATTTGAAATCGCAATCTTTTCACCAAGTTCGGCATTATCGTTCGCAGGAGAAACAGAGCAAGATGGCTTACCAACAACTGCAAATCCGTTTTGCATCGTCAGGACCGCCCACCGCAAAACTTGTCCAGTTTTAGAAACAAATTTGCAAATTTCAATATCCGCAATCTTTTCATGCAGTCCCTCCAGCGTAACCCTAGGGGCGGACAAACCTTTGTCTTTGATTTCTTGTTCAATTTGCTCGTCGTTCATAATTGAATCCTCATTGAAAAAATTAAAAATCGTTGCGTCCCATCTGTAACAGATATAGGGCATCTTCTTCTGCTTTGAACCGAGGAAACTTCCTATTGCACTCCGGGCACGAAGCGTTTCCCCCCATGGTTATGGAGACCTTACTGACAGAAAGTAACAGGTTCGGGAAGTCGCTTTCTTCAGCTATTTTGCGAAAGCATGACACGCACACCGGTCCCTTTCCTTCGTGAAAGTCAACCTTCACAACCAAAGAGGCAGCCATATCGTTATCTTTCATTTGTCGCCCCTTTTGTCGTCAACTCGACCTTCGCCCCCCTCCTCTTCCCGCTGGGCTTCGGCATGCAAAGCGAAGCCGAACACGCACCACCAAGGGTACATCGCCCCTTCGATGGCGTCGGCCTTCATGACGTAAATTATTTTCGTTCCAACCTTTTTTCCCGTGAGGGTTAAGGGTGAACCGTTGCGCATTTCATCTGCCGTATAAAGCGTTTCCATGAAGGTCACAGTGTCCCCGGCAACAAAGTTACGGTCATTCATTCTTACCTGAAACCTCAGCTCCCCACTGATTATCAGCGCATAAAAGTTTTTGTCGATTTTCAAATCATGATGATTTCCCATCCTAAACCCTCTTTTAAATGTTTATTGTGATCCCTGTTATTGCTTCTTCTCCTTTACCCTCAGGACACCATTACACATCTCCGCTTCTATCACAGAGATTGAGTTCCTTGCCTTTGGGTAAACCTGTAACATGGGCAGAGCTTTGACAGTTGGGCCCCCCGAGAAAGACGTCCCCCCGCGTCATTAAAGATACTTTTCATTCGACCCCTCTTCTTCCCGGCAGTTATACCGAATTTCCTTGAGTTCATCTTCCCTGAGATAGGTCACCATCTTTAAGGACACCATCCCCTCGAATTCTTCGATGGCCAGTCCCATGCTTCGTATCAAACTGGTCAATGTCCCCCCCCTTTTAGCCTCAATGAATCCGAGTATTTGCTGTTCCGCTTTTTCGAGTTCTCTTTCATTGATGGCGAAATCTGCGCAACTCCCTTCATATTTCTGCTCTATCCCTGTTTCTGGCCCATAGGAATAAGATTGCCCCTCAACATCCACCTCTTCGCTGTAGCTTGATATCCTTAAAGAATCGTCCTTATTTTGCACTTTGCCCCCCCCTTCGTCCATAGAATAAGCACAAGAGGGGATAGAGACAGGAACGAAAACGGAGCAGGAATCAATAGGTGTTTCTGCCCTTATTATTGCGTTGAATTGCTCAAGGGCGGCCCGGACGGTCTCTGGGAAAAAATTCCTATTGTCCGTTCGCTTGTCTTTGCTCATCAAGAGATCTTCAGGGGAAATGGTTTGGAGATACACAGGTTTTCGTCGGAGAACAACCAGGTCAAGGTCCTGTATCGACAGGTCGTTTTTGATTGCATATCGATATATTTCCGACACACTGGTGAAGGTCTTCCTTTTGTTCAGGGAAAACACAGGTTCACTGCAAGCCCAGACTTCTTCTGAACACCTGGTCTTCTCCGGGTTACATTTCCCTCCCGGTGTCGACTTGGGGGGGGTTGCATTGTTAAGAATATCCCGGAAGGGAGACTCACCCTGTGGGTTTTTTTTTGGTGCGGTCATCTTTCTCTCTCCTTAATTATTTTTGATTAACGGAAATACCGGGAGCGGTGACCATCCTATAACCGTTTCCGATATCATAATACTTCCACATTCATCGTCATTCTCTATACATTCATACCAGCCTGGTGGGTTGTAATATTCATCATTTTCTTTGTTGTGCTCGCAGTTACACTCTCCGTAACACAAACACTCAATAGAGAATTTCCCTACTCTCTGCGCAATCACAATACGATTTGTTAAGATTTCGGTTCGGTAAAAGGCAAGAACTTTTCTGAACTCTCCCGGTAACACTTCCGATGTCGGGTACACCTTGATAATCGGCCGCTCTATTCGGTCGGCGCAGCTCAAACATTTCTCACGGCCCACCCCCAAGTGAGCTTCCATCCAGAAGCTTGAATGTTCTAGGCCCATGGTTGTCAGCTCCTCGGCGGTTTTCCCTAGCATGCCAGCCTCCCCGCCATTGTCACGCACAAGTTTGCTCTGCCAACAGTTTGCCCGCTGGCAAACATCACCAGTAACTGTTTCTTTCTGCAACAGCTCATTATCCTTATTTTTCCCCACCGTCTTCCTCCTTGCCAAAAGGGGTATCGATACGAAGAAGGCTTATCCCTATTGTTATTTTTTTGCCGGCCATCCCCCGAGCACTAAGAATAACGATTCTTGTCTTATTTTCCATTAAAGCGCGACAGGCGAGATTAAATAGTTTCTGTTGCCTCCGACGAGTACGCCAGCGAGAAGAAATCCACGGAAGCAACATGTCGGTTTTTATGTTTTTTTCTTTCATATCACTGTTCCATCCCCCTAGCCAGCACCCCGGCCGCTTCCACGAGAATTTCCGCATCATGCCGTAATTTTTCCACGATCCTCAACAGGACTTCCTCTTTGGTTTTTCCCGTTATGTTGGCCGTGGCCGTAAAACATTCACAGCGCCGGAACTGCCCTAGATCTGTCAATTGACACTGATACCCATATTTCGTTATCCAAATGGAACCGATATACCGCCCGTCCAAGAAGATGTTTTCCCCTTTCTCTCTATCCAGGTCTTTTTCGTATTCGATCATGATTTTTCTCCCTTGCTTCTCTGTTTAAATTTAAGCTTTTCCCTTCTCCTGTACGTTTACGTCAAAAAAGAACAGAATTGGCCCTAATTTCGATCTTTAAGCTTTCCCCCGCCTCACCATGTCCGGCAAGCTTGTTTTTTTGAAGCTACTAGGCATAACGTTTGTTTTTTTGCTGTTTGGTTGACCGTGGAGATCGACGCTTGGCGGTTTTTTCCGTCGTTGCGCGAAAATGTTCCCTAATTTCTTCAACAGAAGGGACCAGTGACTCTTTCAATGAACGCTGGAGATTGACAATGCTCTTGATCGCGGCGAAACACGCAAGTACTTTTGCTCCTTGCCCGTAGGCTGAGAATGCGCAAATCAACCACAGGCAACCGAGAACTTCATCAATATTTGATTTTGTCCATATTTTTTGTTTCACGTCACTCTTCCCCCTGGTCGCGGCCCATGTTTCTTCTGATTTCCCGGATTGACTTTCGGGCGATTTCGTCTGCCTTCTCCTGATCGACATTCTCGTCCGGCTCAGGGATGAAAAGTTTACATGGTGGCAATGAGGTTGTTTGATTTTGCTTTTTTTGAGCCGAGAATTGATTAAAAAGTGAAACAAACTTTTTCTCTCCAGATTTCCCCCTATTCCTGAGCGTCCCTAGGCTCCGAACTTGGGCCGACCAAAATTCATTCCCGACCGCCCACCTGAGAGCTGGCCTAATCTCTTTATCGAAATCATAATTATCAATCCTCACTAATTTTGAAACGACATCAGCCCATTCCGAAATTTGTTTCGGAGCTGGCTTTTTTTTTCCACCAAATTTTTCAGAAATAAATTTAAAGAAAGAGAGAGAAAAATCTATATATTTTTGCGAAGCTTTAAAAATTATTGCCTCCCTATTACTCTCTCTCTTTTTAGTCTTAATATTATTCTTTATCTTAGTAGTGTTACCCTGCTTGTCCCCTACTTGTCCCCTACTTGTCCCTTGCTTGTCCCTTTGCACCCGTAAGTCATTGAAATCAATGAGCCGAGCTTGTGCCGAGCTTGTCCCGAGCTTGTCACTTACTTGTAACCCTACTTGTCCCCCCCCCGGAGACATTTTTCCGTCCGGATATATGACATCTGCGCCCATCATTTTAATGAAAGTTCTCACTCTTTTTCTGGACCATCCCCACAGCTTCGAGTACCCAGAAACCGATGCTTTTGAATGGTTATTGAAGTCAATCTGAAGTGAATATGCGGCCTCTATTTTTGAATATTCTCGATCAAACGGCAGAAATTTTGTGAGTGATTTATCAATAGGGACCCAGTTGCCGTTGTTCATTTATCGCACCCAGTCTTACCGTTATCGTGTTGCTGAAAACCTGTTTTTTTGATGTCACGAATATTCGGCAGGGAGTTGCAAGCCCTCCCTGCCGATCGCTTCAAAAGCATTAGTTTTTCTTGAGAACGATTGACTGCACTTCAGGGTACGCAGAAACTTCCCGGTCAATTTTTTTTGCAATATCCACGACGCTTTCGTGTTCGCCCAAAAAAGTGACCGTCATAATAAAGTGAGATTTAGGAACGGACCGTTCCACAGGAAGGTCTGGTGGGAGGTTTGAGACAACGGTCTCACCCCTTACCTCAGGGGAACCACCTTGATTTTGAAGATGGTAAAGGGGCGCCCCAGGCACCGCACCCCCTTTGCGGACAAGTTCGCTAACGGGGACGGGCTCTCGTTCATGGGTAAGGGAAGCCTTCTTTTCCGCTTCTATTCGCAGATTCTTTTCGGCCTCAGCCTTGAACTTTAAAATTCTGGCATCAATTGTGAGTAATACTTCCCCGCCTGGCTTAGTTACCAGCTCTTTGATATCCGGGAATAAAGACCGATATGAAGAATCGCTTTCCATCGCCATATTGATTCTTTCAAAGTTGAGCCTACACTCTTGGGCGATATCTCCAATCGTACTGATTAAAAACCTGGCGTGGTCAAAGACGGCTGTCTTTATCTTCTCTATGCTTCTCTTGCCCTTTATCGCAGGCACAAAATCTTCCGTTGTGACGGTGAAGTGGCCGGCAAGGTACGGTTGTTCCTTTTCTCGCTGTTCGATAAAATCAGCCACCATTTTGATGGCACTGGCGACCACTCTTTTCTTCCTCGAAGATTCCTCTTCCTGAATCGTCTTATTAAGAGACAACCTCACTTCCTTGATTTTCGCGGAAATTGACGACATCCCATCAAAGAGGGTTTTAATGTCGGAGGTGTTGGAAAGAGCTTTTTCCATCGCCTGACCAATGGCGTCTTCTGCCGACTGGCAAGTTTTGACGAACTCTTTAGCGTCGGCGAACTCATTGTCTGTCGCGGGGTTCAGGTTTACATCCTGAAGCGCCCGGTTCCACTGGTTCCGGTAATCGTCAAAGTTGGAATCAATAACATCACCGGTTATTTTTACCACAAGATCCATCGACATCTTTAGTCCTCCTTACATGTCAAAACTGAGTTTAGAGCCAGTGCTGCGGCTATCTTGACCATGGGCGTCGGCGTCTTCCGCATCGAACTCCGGGCACCCGGACCGGGCCGGGCAGGCTTGGTTACAAAAGGTCTCGTTGACAACACCCTTACCGTCCGGGCACGTAATGCTCCCGAGTATATTGGCCTGTTGTTCGGCCCTGTCCCGGTTGTTGTTATTTTTTTCACCCCCCCTTTGGGCTTTAAGTTCTTCGCCGAAACCCTCACGCTCTTCCTTTTGCGTCAGAGACTTCAATCGTTGATCGGCGTAGAACAGCACGACCTTCTGGTCCCCGACCTTGGGGAGCAACGACAGGACCCGATTCTTATGTTTAAGGAGCCAGGTCCGCATGTTGGCGGCCGTTTCTACTTGTTGGATTTCCTCTTTGAACTTTTCAATAGTTTTCGGGCGAGTTCTCGGGGTAGGTGACTGTGGCTCACGGGCGGTACCGGTATCCGGCACAGAGACCGTTGCTTCCTTGTGCGGTTCTGCTACGGGGAGATCAGTAGCGGCTGCCGGTCCGTTCTCGAATTTTTTATTGATATCGTCTTCCGAGACATCAAAGAAGTCTTCCCTGGGAGCCACCCCATCCGAAATTGACCGGTATATTTGCGTTAACCTGACAAGTTGCGCTGGCACAATCGCACTGACGCTGTGTTGTAGGAAGCCTTCAATCATTTTCTGCGACACACCGAGTTCCCGAAAAGCAACCAGCATATCCCTGGCGCGGTCGACCAAAGGTTTACCATCTCCGTTTTCCAAACATTTCTTGCAGGCATTAATCGCCCCCTCTACCACATCCGCCGGGATGATTTCCAAAAGGCAGGCTCGGACTCGGCGCTGCCCCATGTTCGCGACCATCTCATATACATCTCTCTCCGATGACAGCGTCTTGGGACCGCTTTTGGTGTCTCGTTGGTGCCTCACAACAAATTGCCGTGTTACTCTTACATTTGACTGGAGATCCCAGGCAAAAGCCTCCACCTCTGATCCATCCTGATTCCGGGACAATTCCCGCATCCCGTAAGTAATGTTCCCCCACAACCTGGCCATCGTTTCGGCCAAGCGGATTGTGGGTCCCTCAAGAAGGCTCGTTCCGCGTTTGAATCCATACATCGAGCTTTCGGCCATCGACTTACGATTACATGCGGCGATAATTAGGGTGAAAGACCTTTCTTCGTCCCTGGGACATTTTTGGGCAACAAGGATTGCCCCTTGCGCCTCAGCTATCGCCCTGTTTTGTTCCATGTTGACAATTCCGCCACCGGTTCTCGGGACGGGGATGGAAGGTGAGGCGGTTGCAACTCCAAAGTCCTGTTTCATTTTTTTTCATGCTCCTTTGTTTTTGGCCTTAGATCCCGGCCTTTTGGATATTACGAATTGCCCACATCGGCAACTCGACACTTGTGATCCGGTTATCTCCGTACCCTGGCCATTGGCCGGTACGTACACATTCGGAATATATCGCCATGCATCGGCGGTATTCGTCGCGGCCGATATTCATCGTTTCTTCCGATAAAAAATATACAGCCACAAGATATGGCGGGGTTTTTTCAACGCAGATAAAAAGGAATGTGTTCACTTTGGGGATGAATTCTCTCGTCACGTCAAGATACATCGGTGCCTGGACAAAATACCGTCGATTATAAACTTCCCTTGCAAAGAAATCAGGAGAGGCATCTCTGGTTGTTTTAAGGTCAACAATGATGTCGTCATGTATCCAGTCCGGTCTCACTTTTACAAGTAACCCGGTACCGGGATCCGTTCCGAAAACACTTGTCTCTGCTTGCCCGCGAGAAAGGATCTGCTTCGCAATAGGGTCCTGGCGAACAGAACTTGCCATCCCGAAGATCATGTCATAATTATCAATAGACAATATTTCTTTCCCTTGATTCTCCATTAAGAAATCTTGCCACATCTCTTTCCCTTTTTTGGTTCGCCGATCAATATCTTCAGGTTTTCTTGCGTAAAGAGAAAGAAATTCGTCCGGCTCAAGAACCGCTGTATGTGTGGCCCGCCCGATAACAAAAACGCTTTTGTCTTCTTCTTTTATTCCGTCAAAATATCTTGCCTTATACTTCGCCGGGCACATTGAAATCAGGTCCAGACCGCTCTTTGAAATCCCTCCGACTTTGTGATAGTCATCATTTAGGATGTTATCGTACATCCCTGGTTGATATTGCGCATTGTGGTCCATCTTTGTCCTCCTTGGCTGAATAGATTTTAATAAAAAAAGATCCGCTATTTCTCATAGACCTTGTCCTGCCCGCCGAAAAAGCTTTTCCAGGTCGGAGATCAAGCTCCCATCCTTAACCATATCGGTTGTCCCCCGGAGAAGTTCCCATCCTTCGAGAGTCGCCAGATTCGATTTTATACAATCTCTCCGGATTCCGACTCCTCGGCCATGGGCACCTCGGTTCCATGTCCCGCCGTCAACCTCGACCGCTATTCTCAAGCCTGGCCATGCAAAATCGAACCTGAATTTTCTGGTTGAAGAGACCATAACTTCGCGCTCAGGCGCAGGAAGTCGCATGGCTTTTATTTGCAAAAGGAACCTATCTTCGAGAGAAGTTCTTTTCGCCTTTGCTTGAAGCTTTTTTAGTTGCATTCTAGTGTCCATGTTGTGAACATATATTACTTGACAAATGTTGTCAAATGTTTTCTTATGTTTGCATATCCTTTACGAAAAAGGTTGTTTTTAGCTCAAATTGAAGAGGTTACACATGGACAAGGAGCTTTTCTCCCTTTCAGAGGCAGCGGAAGTGTTGGGGGTCAGCTATTCGTGGCTGGACAAAAAAGTGCGGGCCGGGGTCGTCCCTCATCTTTGGATCGGCGGGACAAGAAAAATATCCAAAGATGCCATGACGCTGATCAAGAGAAACGGAGTTAGGCCATAGTTGTCTAGGGCAAACAAGGGTTTTCGGTCAAGACGTGCCGGGTCACGGCGAGGTGTCGGATCAGTTTGGCATCGGCCAGGATAGGCATGGAAAGATGCGGACAATTTAACTAAAAAACAAACCAGAAGGGAAAACATGAGACAGATTGAGGTAAAACTACGCGGAACCTGCGACCTATTGATGCGCGCAGACACATTGGCAGATCCTTTGCATAAGGCCAATATCGCGCACAATAAAGTGTTAAGAAAAAGGGCAAAGACTCGTGACGACTTGATATTCCTGGCAGAATCGGAGTGGAAAAACTCTCTTTACCTTGGCGAGGATGGACGGATTGTTATTCCGGCTCTTAATGTCCGGGCCTGCTTGATTTCCGGGGCCAAACTCAAGAACCTTGACATGGCCGTGAAACGTGGGTGTTTCTTTGACATGCGAGACATCCCCTTGCGATATGACGGCCCGGCAGATATTCAGGAGATGTGGGAGTCCGGAGACTTTGTGGATCTTCGGTCGGTCAGGGTGTCAACATTGAAACTGATGAGGTACCGGCCAAAATTTTTCCCATGGGGGATAGATTTTTCTGTTGATTACAACCCTGAAATAATCTCAGACCATGATATTCAGATGTGCTTTGAAAATGCCGGGTTGTATGTTGGCCTTGGAGATTTTCGGCCCGTGTTTGGACGGTTCTCTTGTGGTTTTTGGATATCGAACAAGGAGGGCGTGGATGTCTTGTGAGAAGATTTGTTTTCCTTCCAAGAAATTGGCGGAACTGATTATTGCAAACTTGAAGAAAAAAAAACGTGAGGAGAAGTCAACTTATTTTTGCAAAGAATGTAAGGCGTGGCATCTGTCATCCCACCACGCCGCAACAGTCAGCGCCGCATAACGCTTCACCAGGGGGCAAAGGGAAATTGCCCTTGCCCCCTGGCATATCTGTCAATATTTTGATCTTAAAAATCGGTGCCTGCCGATTTCAATAACAAAGTGCATTCCCGGCGCCCATGATGGCGAAACCTTTGCCGGATTATAGTAGTGGTTCGCACCGTGGAGATTGTCGCCAGACATTCTCTTTATCATCGTCACCCCTGCTGCTCTCATTGAGTTGATGAACGCTCGATAATTTCTTATCGGTGGTTCACGATGACCATTGTACCATGAAAATTGCTTGTCCTGCCTGATGACTTCCCTTACACTGATACCACGTTTCAACGCGCGATTCATAATAACCTGCCCGACCCCGACTTTTCCGTCCACAGGCTCCCCTCTGGCCTCAAAATATATGCAGACGGATGCCCAAAACAAGGCCTCAAAGAAACTAATCATGCGTCCACCTTGGCTGAATGAGGGACATTGTGCCGGTGCATAAAGAAAACACCGTCCGCGCCTTGTTCAATCAATAAGTTCATGTCATCGAAAGAAATCTTGCAACATCCCAGCCATCCCCATTCTCTTGACCATGAATTTTTCAGAACAAAGAATTTCTGCTTAATGTTGACCTGGACGCAGAGGACACAATGTCCACCTATGCGCCTTCCCGTGGGATAAACAAAGCCATACTTGTCGACATCCATCATTCCTTCGTACCAGTTTATACCCAGGACGGCAGGTCCGTTATGCCCCACCCCGAGGATCATATCCGTAAGATCGAACATCCATCGGAATTCATCAAAATACCCCAATGCTCGGGCGGCCTTGGCTCCGGCCACGATGGATGTACCCTCTGCGAAGGGTTGAGCTCCTGGATACGCCCCGCCTGGGAACCGATCAAGCTTCTGCGCTGGCCAGTAAACCATCTCCACGGCGAACTTCTCATTCAGCCCTTCCACCGGGGCCGGGCGCGCGGCCAATTCGTGAGTTATCCCGTTTCCGACACAACTGCCAGCATTGCCCTGGTCGAGAAATAGGTCACAGGACCAGGTAAAACTCCTCGGTTTTTTCGATTGATGGAAATCGCTTATTCTGTACAACTTGTTTCTTTCGTCAGGTTGCCAGACAAGGTCAAGACGCTTGTCGTAGGTTTTAAAGCCGCCCTTCAGGGGGGTCGCTTCAAGTGGCGATCCCTTGCCCCGATTGTTCCATCTCCCTCGACCTTGTCCGCTTCCTTTTCCTTCCGTGCCCATAATCGGTACTCCTTATTTTGTTTTGAGACGTGGGTAGTCCGCGTATTTCTGATCGTTTCCTTTCCTGCAACGCCTCCAAGCTTTCCAGCCGAAAAGGTTTAAAATTTTTGTGGCCAGACCGTCAAGGCTATCCATACCGTTGATCTGGCAGTTTATCTTCTTGAACATCTTGTCCCCGAAAGATTTTGATTCTCCGAAAAATACAGCCAGCTCTCCGGAAGTCAGAAGGCAGCGATATTGATAAAAAAAATCATGGAAGATGCTGGCGACCATAAAGATACCATCGGGCGGGATCAGCCACCACAGCCACCTCGGGACAGAGGCAAGATTGGTAACGAACCCCTTTGGTGCCATCAGAGACAAGTTCAGGAAACCTACGAACAAGATATAGTTCTCGGTAAGGCGAATCTTTCTTGATCTTGTTATCATTACCCACCACTGCCTCAAGGAGCTTTTCCCTTTTGTTTCAATGGGGATCATTTCAAACTTGGGCATTGGCGTGTTCGCCTTTGCTTTCATTTTTTTCTTCACCGCTCACCTCGTTATCGCTCTTAGAAAATATGCCTGCCCTTCCATGGCCCTTGCAGATTGCAATGTCCGGGCAAGACAGAAGCAAGGAGAGCCAACAGGATGGAAAGCCCGTCGGCATGGCTGGCGCTTGACCTGCATCTGCAATACAGACGCGCCAACCACAAAACTCTACGGAGTCACGGTAGCCGGGAGAGTGTCCGTTGAGGTCGTCGTGTTGATTGGATTCCTGATAGGAGCGGTTGAACTCAAGTTGGAGTTGGTGCTGTATGTCTGGTGTTGTTCCAGCACCGACGGATTAAATGAATTCTGTGAGTTCAAATCGCCCTTCCCCAGGTTGAACACATATCCAGGAGTGGCGGCCATGGTCTTGATCGTATCGAACGCCTGCCATCCGACGAAGCCAGCCAAGAGTGTGTTCATCATGCTGCTAAGATTGTTGTTCAAAACATCGTAACCGGTTGTCGGCTTAATAATGCGCAACCGGGTGGGTGCCAATCGTCCTATCGCCTGGATGGCAAACACCCCCATCATCATCTTCTCGGCAGGGGTGTTGGTCTTTACCGATGCCAGTGCTTGGAAAATTGCCTTCGACTGCGCAGTAATTCTCTTGGCTTCTGCCTGGTCGTGTGCGGGGAATGCTTTTTGATAGGAAATGTAATCTGACTTGCCATTCAAGGGGCCGCACCCGGAAAGCAACATCGTTGCCGTCAAAGATAGACCCACAATGCAAACCAATATCACCCTTCTCGGCATAGATTTTTTTCGTTTCCCGGTCCTCATGCGTCGTCCTCCTCGTTTTTCGGGGCCACCATCGGGCCACCTTGAGTTTTTGAGTATGACAGGAACTGAATGTGTCCGCACCTGTCGCAGATACTGACGCTTGTGAACCAGTTTTTCTTGATCAACACAACGTCTTGCCTGTTCTCTTGGCAGACGTCGCACCAGCCTGGTCCAATGTTCTTGATTCTGCCCAATATCTCACTTTTCAAAACCTTGCCTTGTGCCACCTTTACCCTCCTTCTTTGAGAATATGCTCCATCATGTGATCAACAGCCTTAACCAGGGATTCGTTGGAGCTTTTCAGTGCCGCCATCCCTTCCTTTAAATCTCCGATCTTGGCGCTGACCTTTTCCAGCCGATCGTCACGTTGAGAGTTGTACTTGTCGTCCCTTCTCCGGTTGTATTCAAATGACGAAATTCTTTCTTCCACTTTTTCTATGTTCCCGCTCAAGCTTGACATTTTCAGAGTAACCGAGCCTTTCCACCTTGCGTCGTGCCGGACCCTGAACAAGTAATACGCCCCAATGGTGAGGATAATCGTGACCCATTGCGCTACCACGCCCCAGAGTACAAGTTTGATTTCTGCCGTCATCACCATCCATCAAACCTCGCTTGTTTTTTCCCATCCTAGAAAGATGGACCCATCTTCATCACAGGATTCGTGCATTTTTTTCAGTTGATTAATAGGGATTGAGCGCATCCCCGTGTTTGCATCGTAATCTTTCGGGGACCTTACGAGCCTGTACCCTGGCGGTCCCGCAACGAGCGGATATTGAATGTCCCACAGATTGGACCGATGGAGAGCTGTGATACGACGGTTGCCGTAGTCGGCCGCCAGGATTACATCGTTGACCGCATCATAGAGAATTCCGTAAAGGGTTCCAATTTCATTGTAATTATCGGCAGGAGGGGTTTGCGCGTCCCAACCTGGAACGCCACAGTATTCAATAAGGTCGCCGGTTGCGATATCCATGGATACAACAATATGCGCGACGTTCGTATTGATCAGTATGCTTCCGCTGGCACCTTCAGCCACGCATGTGGGGGAGGCCGTGTCTACCAATACGCCGGGAGGTCTTTTGTAAATGCGTACAAATTCAAACCCAGACGAAACATCAAAAGATCCGACCTCCTTCGCTCCGGAGGAGCAAATAAAAAGAAGATCTCCAACAACGGTGACGCCATACGGATGCAAGATGCCGCCCCTATTCATTCGCCCGAGGTTGTCCGTGGTATAGTAAAGGTGCGTGGCCACGAGGTGGCCATCTTGAGCGTCCAGTTCGATAACCACACCAGCGTTAGAGGTGTTGACGACCGGCCCGTTGCCGTTTACACAGGTGACAATTAAATTGCCGTTCGGCAACCATACGGCATCTTGCGGGTTATACACCCTACCGTCTGCCGGGTCGCCTGGGATTCCATCTCCGAAAGTCCAGACCACCTCTCCCGTGATATGGTTGAATACGCGAACGTAGTGCAACTCATGGCAACAGAGCGCCAATCTGTCTTCGGTTGCGTTTATGTTCCCTCCATAAACTCGGCCGTAACCCTCAGGAGAGTCCCCGATCAAACCGACAACTTTACCGTATTGCAACTTTCCCTGATAGTTCCAGTTGCTGGAAAACTTGAGCACCTCGCCATCGTGTTGTAACACCAAGTATCCTCCCGTTACCGGGATAATTTTCGTAGGATTATATACCCCCTCATCGTTATCGTAAAACGAGGCTTTTACTCCGATGGCGTACGTGTCGTCCCAGCCCGCGAGCGGAGACAATTCTGTCCATATTCGGGACGTGTCCACTGCCGCCTCTGCTTGAAGCTGTTGCAACTGTTCAGTGCCAACCGACGACAAGGCACGAAGGACTTGGCCGTTAACCAGAATGTCATCAATGAAATTCTTCAAAAAAAGGCCCATCGGCACTCCTCCAAATTGATATCTTCTGTCCCCTTTGGGACAATTATGCCACAGCGCACGTTAACTGTACAATATTTACTACTTTTTCTCTCCAAGAACGTAAGCGGAATATCCGATTGATCTCCTGACCGGATATTTTGTTTTTCCAGCAATGGCAGCTTTCATGCCGCCGACAATGCGTCCTATTGGCTCCACAGGGACTCCCGCCCTGTAGCCAGCCAGCACCCCCATGTCCCATGCGGCTCTCATCAGGTATTCATGCGGACCGATAGTTTTGCTTCCTCCTTTGTGCCATTTGTGAAGATCGCTCACCAGCTTAGTGCTTTTCCCAACAGCGCTTAACACCGGTGAATATTCTTGCCGGAAATATTTATTATCTATCACATTTGCATATCCTTGCATGATAGTCCTAATCACAGGTAGCCCGTTGAATGGCCCCAACAAGATAGCCCTTAATGCCCTCCATTCCCAGTCGTTATCGGTTTTCTTTTTGTCATCCGGACCTTTGCCGCTTAGAAGGAACGCATCGGAGACGGCCTGAAAAGCCAAAGGCAAGACGACACCATAAATAAACAATGTCTTGGCCGCCCTAGCCGGATCGTTTTTCAAGTGCCGCATGGACATGAAGAGCAACCTTGAATATGAGGCTGGCGTTGTCATGAACATCGTAAATATCTTCATCAAAGGTGTGCCGCGCTGGAACCATCCCAAATCTTTGACGTGAGATGATTGCTGGCTTCTCTCTGTCGCCATTTCAAACCGTTGCATGGCAAAAGCCTTTGCCTTTTCACCTTTCAACCCCTCGCTCTTGGCAATGTCGAGATTGTGCCGATATACCGCAAAACCGCCTGCGACAATCGCCATCTTGTCACCGAGGCTGGCCAGGATCATCATTTTGTCTGGAACCCCCCTTGAAATGGCGAGGACGTCTCCCGACCCCCTCCTCATGGCATTGGCGATATCCCTCTCGAATCCTCGCTTGTACCTTGACTGTATCATCGTAGACGTGCCGAGGATCCTTGATACCTCGACTGGGTGGCTCATTGCATAGGCCGTGTAGGCCATCCATTTATGAAGAGGAACCTCGGCTGCGTAGGCGGGGATAGAGGTGAGCTGTTTCAGGAAAATAACAGGATTTGCACCCACCATGGCCACCGTCAACTTTGACCTTAGATGATCAAGGCCGCTTAGGTCGTCATAATTGTCATTCGGGGATTTTACGAAATCTTTTTGGAATCTTTGGATCGCCTTGAGAGAACTTAATCCGTAGTTTGCTCGGATGAGATTCTGAATGACCCTGTTGTTGAAGGTCCCGTTGATTTCTCTCGATGGTATCGCCCATGCTTTATAGTGATTCATGTCCGTGACATGGTTCATCAGCACATCGTTCAAGCTCATCGTCCGGAAAGAATTGGCGTTCATGACCCTTGATCGCAATGATCCTTTTTTGATGCTTCCTGACTCGACTCCATGAAGGAATCCTTTTTCCATCGCATCCGAGACTTTGCCCGTAACCTCTCTATACCATGGAACATAGTTGACATTCTTCTCAAGATCAATTCCTTCGATATTTCGGTAAACCTCGTTGACTCCATAGTGAAAGTCCTGATAGAAGTCATCGACAAGATAATCTGCCCACCTTTGCAGTTCCGGGCCCATCATCTTTTCCATTTGTTTCAGTGTGTCCTGAGTGATTCCCATTCTTTCAAAAGTTCGACTGACAGCAGGGTTTGCAATGTCTTTGGATATTTGATACCAATAAGCTGCCTGAAAGGGTGCCAACGGAATCTGCTCTTTCCCCTTGTCAGTATAGAGGAAGATTTTGTTTTTCTGTGGCTCGTTGAGTCTGGCAAACAGTTTTGCCATTTCTCGTCCACGAGATACACCGAATATCTCCGAGGCTTTTTCGGACAAATCTTTCAGCGTATCCATTTGCATTTTTTCATATTTTCTGGTTGCTACGTGAGCAATAGACGCAAACTTGGTTACCAGTTTTGACTGTAAAATTCCAGCCCCGGATTTCCCCGCGACCTTGTCCAACATCAGCTCCCAGGATTGGATTGAATTGCTTCCTGCCGATAACAGTTCCTTGAGTTTCCCTGTAACAGATTTTTCCTTAAGTTCTCGTATTCTTTTCTCCGACACATTTTCAAGGCGCGGGTGATCCTGTCCGCTTATTTCCCTTGCGGCCATTTCCTGATTGTCTGCATTGTTCTCTCGTATAATCTTCTGCGATTCTCTCCATGAATTCCTTTTGCGATAGACCATTTCCTCTAAAATTTGTCTGGCATTTGCCAGAGAGTAAATGTTCTGAGATCCTAAACCTCCAAAAATATTTATGAGAATATCGTATGAAGAAATATTATCCAGATCCTCTTGGATGTTTTCGATTTTGCTCTGGTTAGGCTTAGCAACAGATTGAGCTTCTGCCATGTTTTTTTCGGCATGCTCCCGGAGAACATCAAGCCTGCTCAGTTCGGTCATTATCTCAAGAGGCGTGTGAGTACGCATTGCCTTGTCTCTGAGATATTTAAGGTCTCTCTCAAGCTCGTGGCCGCGCCCCCTCAGGATTCGATCAGCGCGCATTTTAAGGGGCCTGGTACTCTTCTCGATATCGGAAATTATCTTGGTTCGCAATTGTCTGGACAAGACCCTGTTGGCTTGCTTCATAAACCCGATGAGATACCGGTGCTGAGTGTCTTCCCTCTTTACCCGACTGATCTTTGATAATCTCTGAAGGAGCCTTGCCCGGCTTTCCGCCGGCAACTTCATTGCCAGCCGGGCGGCAAACTTTTGTTTTGTCGCCACAGAAGCGTGTGGATCATTTATAGTTTTTGCCACAGACTGATACTCCTCGATCAGGGACGCCATGGCTCTGGAGACTTTTGCGTAGTTCCGCATGGTGGGACTTGCGATTGCCAATTTGTTCATGATGCTTTCGATAATCTTCTCGCCATAGTCAGACGAAGAAGAAGAAGTCACCCCGTCCCTTGTGGCATTCAAGGTCAAAGTGTTGGAAATTGTCCGAGCCTCGATGATGCGCTCCTGTTTGGTCTTGGGGGGTTCCGTAAGAGAGAATTTCACTCCATCTTCGGTCGCCACGGGCGACACTATATTTTTCCCCGGAACTGAATATCCTTTGAGTTCTCTCTTGACCACCTTCATCGCAATGGCCTGAAGGTCAATATTTTTTAAGATCTTTGGAGAAAATTTCATCTTGTCCACAAGAAATTGCTTGATAGATGCAATCAAGCTCCGGACCGGGCCAACGTCAAGTTTGCCTTGTTGGATAAGATATGCCAGAGTTTCTTCCGGAATGTCTGCTTTTTTGGTGTTCCCTGGAATGCTATTCATAGCTTCCCTGACAGCACGGCCATCGGACGAATCCATTCCGGCCCTGTTGCCAACCATCTGTAACACTTTCGAGAAAGCGCTCGTGTTCCTGAACCCCAACTTGCGCAGATGCACGGCAAGCTCGTGAACCAGGACTTTGGATACATTGCCTGCGGAGATGTTCCCCTCAACCAGATGAACCTTCCCGTTAAGCACAAAGCCTGCCACAATCTTGTTGCCGCTATCCTGAGCATAAATAATATCTTCGGGGTTCTCTTGTTTGATTATTCTGGCGGCCTCGCTTTTGGTGTCCACCTGAACGGGACCATCACTGAGGAGCCGCATTGCATTAAACTTGCCGAAAGCGTCTTGCAATTCCTTACGGACGTTGGCTTCGGCCCCGGAGGTGACCTTCTCGGACACGGAGAACATCGGCTTGACAGGTTCAACCTTATCTCCCGCCTCCCCCTTCTCCTCTTCCAGTATCCGGCGCCATTTCTTCGGATCTATTTCCGTGATACTCGCACTATCGGTCATCAGTTCCTGTGTGAGTTTGCGATTGCGTGCAACTTTTTCTTTCAGCTCTTCATCTTGCGGGAACTCTCCGGGGAGATTCTCTTTCTCTGCGACCAATTCATTTTCAACTCTTTCCTTCGAGTAGGTTACCCTGGCCAGCATGTCCACCCCCTTGGTATCAAGGACATTGTTCATCCTGGTAACAAGCCCTGAAGGGGAGAAGCCCGCATGGTTGTAACTTTTTGCCGCTTCATTCTTTATTGTCCAGATCAAAGCGTTGGCGTTTAGATCTTTAGGAACCCCAATTAAACTGAAACCCGACCCCTCCACGCCCCACCCGACGGTGGCCCTGTTCATCCCCCAGAGATACATCCCCCGGTATTCTATCCCTACCTTGAAATACCTGATGTCTGGATAATTGGTGCCGAGACGGTCAGAGACAACCTGCTTTATCGCCACCTCTACCTTGTGAATCAATTTCGTCTTGGCCGCGGCCGAATCCTTTTTTTCTTTGGCTCTTGCGGCTCTGTATTCTGCGGGAGAGGGAAAGTCTTTCTCCTTGATTTCTCTTGCTGGCCGCTCCTCAAATACGACCCCGCCGATGGAAATCTTGAACGGAGACTTCTTGTTTTCCTTTCCGGTGGCGACATAGCTGTCGGCTTGAGCTTTTCCTTGGTCGAGAGTGCCTCCTTTCTCCAGTTGAGATTCCAACACGGAGATATCAATCTCGGCGCGTTGCTTCCTTCTCCGGTGGGAAGTCTTCATATTGTTCAGTTTGGTTATCTCTCCTGCAAGCTGAACTTGCTCCATGATCCGTGGGTCTCCGGATGCGGCAGCTTTCATCTCTGCCGCATTGGCCGACTCTCCTGAAATATCCTCAATGGTATTGATCCCAGAGTTGACATCATAGTCCCGGAGAGAATCAACTATGTTTGCCTTCCTCTCGATAATCTGCCATCTCCTGGCGTCATAAGTTTGCTTCGTTCCGTACCGATTGATCGTTACCTCGAATTTGTCAGGATTTTCCTCGTAAAACTTATTGCCCTGACGCAGAATGCGACCCTCACGCTGTTCAAGATCTGACGGGCGCCACGGGGCGTCGACATGGTGAAGAGCGACAAGGCGCCTTTGAACATTCATCCCTTCACCCATCTTGGCGGTTGAGCCAATAAGGATTCGGATTTCACCATTCCTAACTTTCTCCATCAGAGCTTCTTTCTGCTTGTCGGTGTTCGCGTCATGAATGAACATAACCTGGTCCGCCGGTATTCCGGATGCCAGCAATTTCGTTTTCATATCGTCATATACTGAAAATGAAGACTGCAAGGCAGATATTTCGGCAGGGTTCATCTTGTCCAGACGGTTTTGAGCCTCGACGTTTCCCTTTTCGGCAAGTTCTACATTTTTCTTGTACCTTTCCCTGGCATTAACGGCCCATTTTTTAGGAGCTGAGTAATCAAGGAAGATAAGCTGAGTTCCTTTCCTTGAGTTCCATTCACGGTAGATTTTTATTGCCTCGGCAACAACTCTGTTCGGCTTGCTACCGGCGTAATCCTGAGCCGTAGGGTCAATCAGGCGCATATCAAGAGCCGCCTTTGTTGCGTCTGTCGTAAGTTTAAGCATGTTATCTGTCCGAAGATCTTTAGGGTCCATGTGCTCGGCCCGATAGATAACATAGTCCATATATGCGGCCTGAAGTTCGCTCCTGTCGACGATGATTCTGGTAGGTGCCCCGCCCTTTACTTTTGGAATAGGCCAAACCTTCCCGGCTTTTTTGGCAATGGCCATCAGCTTTTTCATCGAAACAATGTCAGCAAACGACTTGTACATCCGCATCATTGCCCCAAGGTTAACAAAACTTGAGAAGCTGGTTCGCGGGGCGTATCGAACGCCGGTAGCGTCAAGTTCCCAATTTGTGGCGGTGTCCGCGAAGACGTCCGACCAGGCATCAAAGTGAGCGATTCTTCGTTGTCTCAAAGAATCCATGTCCATGTACCTTTGCATTGTAAACATTTCCGCTAAAGTGTTGCTGACAGGAGTCCCGGTAGCGAAAAATACTCCCTTCCCCTTGTTCCGCTTCTGGATCATCCTGACCTTCGTGAAAAGGTCTTTTGATTTCATCGCCCCAGATAGTGAACCTAAACCTGGAATTCTTCCCTTCCTTGTGGCAATCCCAAGGTTTTTGAATTTGTGGGCCTCGTCAACAAACAGGGCATCAATGCCCATCTCTCCGAAGTCCATGACATCTTCTTGTCTTTCGGAAATTTTGGCATGTTCTTCTTTCAATTTGTCCCGAACATTTTCGACTTGCTTGACAATGTTTCTGGGGGTTCCATCTCTATCGGAAATCATCTGTCTTATCGCATCCTCATAATTCTGAATCTCTTCGTTCAAGAATTCAAGGTGCTCTTCCTTCGGGGTGGCAATCATTCCAAAGGAAGAATGCGGGACCAGGACCGCGTCCCAGTTCCCCGTTGCGATCCTCGCAAAGAACTTCTGCCGGTTTTGTGGCTGGAAATCTTTTTTTGTTGCGGACAGAAGCTTGACGCCTGGATACAGACGATAGAAATCAGACGACCACTGTTCAATCAAATGGTTCGGGACGGTGAACATTGGCTTATTTAGCAACCCCATTCGTTTCATTTCAAGAGCCGTGGCAATCATCTCGAAGGTCTTTCCTGACCCAACAACATGATCAAACAGAACTCTGCCCTGCTGGATTGCTCTCCATACTCCGGCTTTTTGATGAACGGCAAGCTGGATGGTTTTGGTCATCCCAGGGAACGTCATGTGCCCCCCGTCAAATACTTGCTCGACGTCTGTGTTGTAGGTGTCGTTGTACCTCTTAACGAGCCCTACCCTTCTCTTGACCGCATTAGGGCCGCCATCCCATATCCAATCTTTGAACTCGTCTACAATTTCTTGCGCCTTGGCCTCGGCGGCCTGTGTCTCGGGAAGATCAAACTCTATTTTTCCGGTTTCTCGACTTCGAGTTCTAACCGAAACGGTGCGATTCCTAATTATTTTGTCGAGAAGCTTTGCCCCAGAAACAAAATCGGTTCCCCATTTCTTGTTTTTTGACATGTCAGCGCTTCCAATCTCCACCTCCCAGGCTCCGAGTGTAGAGTTGAACTTGGCGGAAACTTTTGCCCCGAGAAGATGCTTACCGAACTCGGACAGCGTGTTCTCGTCAAGCCATGGACTGGAAAGGCGCACGTGGATATCAACCGGATCAAAGTCTTTCGGCTGAACCAGCTTGAGAGCTTCCACGTTCTTTAAAAACTTTCCATCCCGCCTGGCCTCAATTGTCGCGGCCGCCAGCTTGGCCTTAACATTGCCAGACAAATATTCATCCTTCGTGACATAACCATTCTGCGGATCCTCAAACACCGTATCTGCAAGTTCTTCCAGAAGTTGCTGCTCATCCTTACCTGTAAGCTCTGACATCCGGTCAATGTCAATCGCCCCTGATTCGTTCAGGGAAACCATCAGGGCATCGTTTGCCGACTTGACCTCTTTGATCTCTTTTTGCCGGACGATAGACCGTTCAGTGAAAATGTCGGCCTTGCTTGCTGTGGCCTTCCGGGCTGGAGCGCCACTCCTGGCGGACATAGACCTGGTTATTTCGGCGGTATAGTTTTCTTCGAGCGCGAGCAGGCGTGGATAGTCAGGATCGCTACCAAAGGCCAGCTTGTTGGCTTGCTGGTGTGCGTATCCATGCTTGGTTACAAATTTGTCGTATACCCGGTTGAGGCCGCCGCGAATGATATTGATTTTATTGTCCGATATTGATGTCCCCTTTTCAGCATCGATCAACCTGGCAAGAGAGTCTCGCACAAGAATCATGGCTTTGATCCTTGAAACCTGAACGGCATTCAGGGAGACCTCTTTCTTTTGCGCATTGTTCCACCTGGTGGCTGGCGTCGATATTTGCAGACCTTCGTTGTCGGGCAATCGCATACGAAGGTGACCGTCCTTCGTGACAAAGTAAGCGTTTATCTTGGTTCCGAGAGGGATTTCCTTGTCCTTGACAATCTCGACGACCGACTCTTCCTCGCTCCGTTTCGTATACACACTGGAGGGAAGTTTTGACACGGCCATGTCCAGCTCGTTGTCCAGGTCTTGGCCGGGACGAGCGGACAATGAAGGCTGGTCCGGCCCGTACATGGAACCCTTCCTGCTCATCGTCCCCAGCATCATATCAGGGTGGTCTTTATAATACTGACTCACGTTGACCGGCTCGCCTTCTTCAATGTTCATTGAAAAGGTATTTACCCATGCCTCTTTTTCGGCATCTTTCCATGAAATGGGCACTGCTCTTTTTCGGAAAAACATGATATCAGAAGTAACGGATGTCCCGGTATTGCCCATAAAGGCAGTGTCCGGCAACCTGATCGCCCCTACCAGTTCAGCCTGTGTCGCCATGTAGACGCGGTCGACATTGTCCTGCTTATCCATCAGGTAATGACTGACAACCATCCCCATAACTCCCCCAGGGCGAAGAGCGTTTATGGTCCGTGAGAAGAAAAAATTATGCACACTCTGCTTGAGAGTATTGCCAGCTTCACCCTTGGCCTTGAAATGTTTGCTTGATAGAGAGGTCTGAGAAAAGGGAGGGTTCCCGATAGCAAAATCAAAACTCCCAGGGGCGAAGGCAATCTCTTGGAATCCAATAGGAGCAACAATGTTTGCGTCAGGATAAAGCAACTTTGCAATGCCGCCGGTTATTGAGTCCAGTTCCACTCCGGTTATGATTGTGCCTGCCCGGAACCGGGAAGGCATCAATCCGAGAAAGTTCCCTACGCCGACGGACGGCTCCAGCATCTTTCCTCCACCCCTTACCCCGAGGCGAGTCATTGCGTTGTAAATCCCGGTAACGATTGAAGGTGCAGTGAAATGTGCGTTCCTGGCAGAACTCCTGGCCGACGCGAACTCCTCTTCTGAGAGTATTTTTTTCAGTTCCTCTCTGTGCAGGGTCAATCTTTTGTTGTTTTCGTTGAAAACTCCGATAAGGCCACCCCACCCAGAGAAGGACGCAAGGATCTTTTGTTCTTCGATGGTTGCCTGGCGATTGTTCTCTTTGAGTTCATTAAGCTTCCTAATGGCCAGCATGTTATCGGAGATGCGCTGGCTCTCGCTTCTTTTCTCAATCGAAGATACTGTTTCCGGAGTTAATCTGTAATTTCCGGCTCTTCGCCCGTCTGTTTCTTTTGAATTAACCTTCTCGGATACATCGTTTCCTTCACTTCCGACATTGCCTGACTCACCCCCATTCCGCCCTGCATGAACCCCTTCGCGTCCAGTTGCGCCTGCCTCGCCGCGTCCTTTATTTGACTCCACACCTCCCTTGTTAGTTCCCTCTGTTTGTGATCCTGTCCCCATGCGTACAGAACCATCCCTTCCATTTGCTCCTGTGTTGGCAGTTTTCTCATTGGTTGGTCCTCCCTTTGCACCGGAGATGCCGACGATGCTTTGTGCTTTTTCCTCAGCTTTACCTTTGTTGTCAAAAATTGTGACACTAGGAAGAACTTCTCCTGAGTCATCCAGAGTTACCACATGGAAAGTTCCCTCCTCAAGGTTTTCGTATACGCTGGCCGTCACCCCGTCTTCCTTGTTGGTGAACGAGGCGACGCTTTTCATTCTTGGCTTGCCAACTTTGCCGATCTTGCCTGCTGCTTCTTTTTCTAAGATTTTTTCATAGGCATCAATCTCGCTGGCAGGACTCATTTGTTTCCTATCTACACCAGGGTAGCGCCGGGCACTGTCATAAAAAGAACCCAGGAAAGGTTTGACCTTGTCACCGAAATCGGCAACCATTTTTTTGACAAATTCTGAAAACTTCCGGGCTCCGGCTTCAATGTGGTAGACAGCCAGTTCCATCCCCATAGACATAAGTTCAGGATCAAGGCCAGCCGAGAGAGCATTCAGCTTCGCTCGCATCTTCTTCCGTAGTTCTTCTGCCCTCGCGGCAGAAACCAGTTTGTTTTTAGCGCCATATTCAGAAGGGGTCGCGGGTGAATTGTTTACAGATGGCGCCCTCTCTTCCTTGGCCTCCCCTTTTTCTACCTTCACTATGCCGGGGGGGACTCCTCCTCGCGCACTAGCCAGCCCTGCTTCTTTCCTGGATCTCTTGTCAATTTGCATTTGAGCATCAGCCTCACCTTTGTTGTCACCTATGCCGTAACTGATCATCGGGACAGCTTCCCACTTGCTGCCGCTATGCTCAAAATTCTGCTTATCCTCGGAAAGAGTTTTTTTTATTTTGGCGACCAGTCTCTCTCCGTCATGCTTATCTTTGACCAGTATTACGAATTCGTCACCGTGCAAATGGAAGCCTTTGTCTGTATGCTCTTTGATGGCGCTTCCGATTGACATCAAAAGCTTGTCGCCAGCCTCGTGACCGCCGTTGTCGTTGAAAAACTTGAGATTGTCGGCGTCGATAAAAATTACCTTTTCCTTTCCCTCCTTGCGCGCCTCAGCGTAGGCTCTACCGTTGCCGAGACCTGTAAGATTGTCAGTAAGCAATGCTTTTTTCATCTCGTCCCGGCTCATCTCGTCGACCGCTCTGCGCTTTTCAAGATCTGTTCTTTTCTCTTCTTTAAAGGGGAGAGATATTTCAGATTTCTTCGGGGCGTGGATGATGCTCCGAAGCTCATCCTCGACATCCACCGGGAAGGACCATCCTTTTTCTGTCGAATTCCATCTTGCCCCCGGCAATCTTTTGAAATTTTTCTTGTACTCAAAAGTGTTCCCGGTTGCCAATATCCTGTCGTTACCTTCCCTGCTCTTAAAAGTCACAAGATAGATACCGTTTCCCGACACCGTCCCTGTCGGAGGGTTTTCAGGTTTTACCAGCTCCCCTTGCCTGCCAGTCTGGACGCCGCCGGAAACTTTTTGAAATACTCCACCTGTTTGAGTCGTTTTTTCGCCTGAGCCCTTGCGTTCTTGCCCTTGTATGGCCCTCCCAGGTTCTTGCCCTTGTGGGAGATGACGTGCAACCCGTCCTTCCTCTTTACGATCATTTTTCAAACCTCCAACGGTTAACGGTTCCGCCTGCCCCATCATTCCGGCAATTGCCTCCCGGTACGTCCGGCGCAAGGCGGCCTTCTGGTCAGCGGAGTATGCCCAACCAGACAGCTCATCTTCGGTGATAGAAGATGGATCTTTCTTTATTCTTTTCTGAACATCTTTGACGGTTGATTCTTTCGCCGGGAACGCCGCCTTTGCCGTCATGGAGGCTTGCTCTTGGCCGTCGGCGGCGGCCGGATTGCCTTTTGACCTTCCATGCGCCTCAATGGCAAGGCTGGCAGCCAACTCTTTCTTTGTCTTTGCCTGGGCAAAAGTTTCAAGCATTTCGTTGACACTTTGGTACCCGTGCTTACTGGCAAAATCTTCCGGTAACAACTCGCCGCGAGAAGAAAAAACTCCAGGGTGACGCGCAGATATTTCGTTGGCAAGGTGGTGGTCAACGCTTGAGGAAGACAACTTGAGATTTATTTTCCCATGTTTTTTTGCATCAAGCATATGGCCGTAAACTGGATCTCGCCGCATGATGTTTTCAGCTTCCGACCTGGAAGACTTCTTGATAGCTGGCAGTATGTCTGTCCGCGACATGGTGGCAGTGGCATTCTTTTTGTCACTCTGAATTTTTTTCAACCTGGATGAATTTATGTTGTTCTGGCGTTCCAGTTGTACCTTTTTCTGGAAGTCCTTGAACTCCTTGTCAGAGACTTGCTCTACCGAGGCCATCCCCGTCCCCCCTCCCCCTGGGCCGGGACCGTTGTTCGTCTCGTTGCCTTTTTCATACTCTCGCATGAAGTCAAGCATCTCCGGGGTGAGCGTTTCTTTTTTCCTATTCTTGATTTTCCGATAGGTGGCGGATGCCGCCTCTTGGTTTTTCCACTCAGTCTCCATGGGGGCAGGCGGGGCAGGGGTAACCTCCTTTTCCTTCTTTACCCCTAACCTTTCCAGTATCCCGGAATCTTCAATATATTTTCTGGCGGCCGGTTCAATCCTGGTGTCACCGAGGACCTTTTGAACCTCTTCGCCCATGATCTTGCGTTCTTCTTCGTTCTTGGGAGCGCTGAACATGTCGACAAGTTGTTTTGCATGAGAAAGTTGAATGACACCTGCGGCTCCGGCACCTTTCGCTTCGCCTTCCTCTTTCGTGGCTTTCATTCTCTCAAGGAAAAGATCTTTTGTGGCGGCCGCGTCTTCTTGCTGTATTCCTATTTTTGCCGTCCTGGCAAGCGGACCATTATTCACATCTTCCCCGAGCAAAACTCTTGCGTTTAGAAGATTGCTTGCTCTTTCGTTCAACAGTGCCGAAACCCCCTTTTCGTCGACGCCCAAGCTGCTCATCGTTTTGGGGTTCTGTCGTATTTTTCTCAGCGCACTCGTGGGGAGATTTTGCTTGCGAAGGTCGGCAACGTTCTTGTTTCCAAGCAACTCCAAGGACGCCCCGGCCACGGCAGGTTTCTTCCCCTTGGACAATTCCCCTCCGAACAGCCCCATGACAAAGCCCGGTCCGGCTCCGGCGAGACCCTGTCCCCATACATCTTCCATGGTTGGCTGGTCACCATTGATCTTTCTTATGGCAAGGTTGGTTGGAATCTGTTCCCCGATTCCTGATTGCCAGAACTCTTGATTCCCTTCCTTGAGCCCACTCAGCACGGTATTGAGAAGGAAGTGCTGATTCGTTATTGTCTTGTCAAAGACACCGGCACCGGCGATTGCTCCCGTTGCCGTAGACATCAGGGTCGTTGCCCCGAGAGCGAGACCTTCCGCGTCCTCTTTGAGTAGCCGGCGAGCTTGCTTCGGGGTGTTCCCTTCCCCCAAGTATTTGCGATAGACCGGAGAGGTCTTCTTGAGGTCCTCATCACTCTTCGACTCGATGATCCTGCTTACCTGCGTGGCATTTTGCAGTCCGGCATCAATACCTTCCATGGACCCGTACGACATGCCTTCCATTACCCATTCTGCTATTTTTGGGGCCACCTTCCTGGAGATCCCGGAGCGCTCTATTACTCTGGCCATCTTTTTGGCAAAGCCAGCCTTCTCCAGGAGGGAGGCGACAGGCGTCCCGGCCATCCCGATAGCCACAGTTTCCGGCGCAGATTGCGCAGATTGCAAGATGGCAGACATGACCATGTTGCCAATGCCACCCGTCTTGTAGAAAGCTCTGTTGGTAAGTTGGCGCCCTTCTTTGGATTGCTGTTTCGTCCAGAATTCAGAAGTCCGTTCCCCGACGTTTTGGATCGGCTTCTCCAGCGATTCAATACCCTGCCCGACCTTGCCAGCCAGGTATGACGCTCCTTTTTCTATCGCACCACGGACCTCTTCTCCTTTGCCAAAAAGATCTCCGGCGAGAATCCCAGGAGCGGCAAAAGGGGAGGTTGCGGCCAAGGCTCCGGCCGCTGCCTTATTTCTCTGAATTGACCTTCCAGCGATCCCCATAAGTTTGCCAGCGTCACTGAACATAATTCCCGAGCCAGAAGCATAAGCCTTGGGAACATCTGTCAGGAATTTCCCCGTCGTATAATTGCTGGTATCTACTCCGGCGCCCTGTGCCACAAATTTTTTCTCATCATTGATATCTTTGACAACGTCCGAAACGGTTCGCTTGCCGCCAGATAGTAGATTGGACATGGAGCCGGGAGATCCATACCTGTTTGCCAGCGCGCCGAACTCGGCGTCTGACATTTGCGGCGCATTCGCATCCTGCTCAGAAAAAGAAGGGGGTAGGCTTTGTCCTTGCTGGTTGCTGGCAGGGTTAGCGCTTGCTTCGATATCTGCCAGCACGCCCTTAAGCGTTTTTTTCTTTTTGTCATCAAGCATTTAGATCTCTCCACGCTTCGCGTGCAACTCGTTACTGAACTTTCACGTTCAGTCTTGCCAGAAGTTTTTGAAAGGACTTCGGGTCGGTCTTTGATAGGTTCCACAATTCGGTTTCGTCGTCAGCGCTCAAGTTGTTTTTGTCAACTTTCCCGGCGATAATCCTGTCGGATATTGACTGACTGCCGGCAGCCTGCGTCGGAGGCGCTTCCCATACCCCAGTGCCCGGCCTCAAGTTATTGCTATTATCGAACTGAGGTTTGACAAAAACAGAGTTCACTCCGGGGGCAGGCTTGCTTGGTATCTGAATCCCTGCCAGGTGAGCAGAAAACGGTGGAGCTGTATTCGCCAGGTCCTGAACAGCGGCTCCTGGTACGCCTTGTCCTATCAGCGTTACGGCGGCAGAAAGTCGATTTCGCTCAGCCGCTCCGGCATTGTTTAGTCCGGCGACATCAAGACGATTCTGCCCGACAAGGTTAGTCGTTGCTATGGCATTCTCTCCGGTCAGTTTTAGTTCGTGAAACCGATTCTTCCCCGACAACCTTGTGCCTGCAAGCATATTTTGGCCAACGACAGCAGTGTTCTCCTGTTGGTTCTGTCCGGCCAGCTCCGTGTTGGCGAGTTGATTCTGCCCAGACAGCGTGCGCAACGCTATCTGCTGCCCGACGTCTTGAGCCTTGCTTTTGGCATTCATCATATTGGCCTGGTTGCTCTGTGCCCTGGCCATCCGGTACATGGCATTGCTTTTCATTGCGCCTGTGGTATCCCCTTTTGATACAAAATCCTGCCAGCGAAGAGCGGCCGGAGCGGCCGGGGCGGCCGCAACTTGGTTCTGTGGAGGCGTGGCTAAAACATTAGGGCGAAAAGTGGGAGCCGGTGGCGTCGCAAGGAACCTCGCGGTTTCCCCTGGTGTCCACGAACTGTTACTCACCGAATAAGAGGATCCTGAAGGGTTATTTTGTGCGCGAGATAATGTCTGCGGGGAAGGCAACAAGATAGACGACGGTTGTTTTTTCTTCTTCAACATGGCGATTCCTTAGACCTTTTTTTCCTCAAAATAATGACTTTCTGACAATGACTGGTTGGAAGAATAATGTTCCCCGAAGGATTCACTCATGGACGAACTCAGCGAGGCCGAAGCATTCACCGCGTTCATCGCACTTGCCGACAACTGGGCGCCCACGTTCATTATGCCCTCTGTCCCCTTGACTTGCAAACTTTTAACTGCAATATACCCTTTTGTCCGGGCGTCGACTTCTGCCACAGATTTTTGAAGTTTAAATTTTGCTTCCTCGATCCTTGCCGATATCTCCTTGATCTTGGCATCGTACATGGATCCGGTCGCAATGGTTTCGGCAGAATAGGCAGAAACCTCGGCCTTGAACCCCTCGACGACCGCCCCGACCTTCTTGCTGGTCGCATCTATAGCTGCCGAGTAACCGGTCAGTTCGCCCCTGTACTCTTCGATCTTCATCGCGTTTTCCTTCAAGACGGAGTCAAGATTGATCATCTTCAAGGAAGACTCCGCCTTTTTTGCATCTACCTGTGCAACGAAAGCTCTGACCTGTTCAGCGAACGTCTGAGCTTTAGCCTTCTCCGCCTCGGTCTCCGCCTGGTAGATATCGAACTTGACCTTCTCCGCACTCATTCGCGCAATGTATGCCTGTGTTTCAAGTTGAAACGCTTCCAGTTTGGTTTTCTCGATATCGGCCGCCACTTTGACATTCTCCATCTGGGCCGAGTATAGCTGAACATGCGTTTTGATGGCATCAATCTGCTTGCCATAGATGTCAACAAGGTTTTTTTGCACCTCACTCGACACCTTGGATGCCTCTACCATCGACTTGAAAACGTCAACTTCGGCCAAGGCGGCCTTGACTTTGGACTCGTACACCGAGGCTTCGGCTTTGTACCTTTCGAGTTTTGAGTTGTACCTACTGATAAGGACATTGACAATTTCGATGCTGTTTTTGGCGACAGCCTTGGCCACCTCGAATGACCGATTAGCCTGGGCATTATGGAAAGAGCGAAGAACCTCTTCCAGCGAGAGACCTTTTTCAAGGATAAACTGTGAGTGTTCCTTGGCCAGCTCTGCTTGTTTGATGGCAATGTCGGAGTTGAGGTCACGGTTGTTCCTCGATATATGGCGGAAGGCCTCAGCCTCGGCGCTGGCCAGCGCGTTAGGTGCCATCGAGTACCCAACGTAGCTGTCCCGAATTTTTTGGAACAGCTTGTCATTCTCGGCCGCCTGGCGGCTCCTGGCTCTGTCCCATATCGCCCCTTCAACGTCGGGGCCGAGACCGGTCCCCCCATTGACCAGGCCATCCTGCACCTTGGCAAGCAGGTTTGACCATACCTCTGAATTGTACGGTGACTCTTCCCACGAGAAACCGTCCGGCGTCCGCATGATTTCTTCCGGGAGCTGAGCGTCGAAAAGTGGGAGAGTTATTGAAGGAGGCGCGGGCAGCACAATCTCACTCAAAGATGGAGAGTCGGGCAGCACAATGCTCGGAGCGGTGGGGATGTTTGGCATCGTCAGCGTCGGGACGTCTCCCGGCGGAGCGATATCGGTCAGCGTGGGCTTTGTCGGAGTGTTCCAGGTTGGGGCGGAAAAGCTCATGACCGGCATGTCGATGTCCGGCAGGACCGGAAGGTCGCTCATCACTGGAGCAACCGGAACCCCTGCTGGCCACCCGCCAGGAAGGGCAAGGTGTGAAAACTTCGGGCGTCCATTATAATTGATATCTGGGACATACGGAGACTGCACATTGATACTGCCTGTGTCCGGGACCTGTAGTTCCTGGAGAATCGTATCAAGGTCGGCAATGTACTGTTTGGTTATCTGGAACGACTCGGTCGCGTATGCCGTGGTATTGTCAAAATGCTTATTGACAACGGTATATGCCCCGGTTCCACCAAAACGTATTACTGGAATGTTAGGAACAAAATCTCCCATCTTTGACCCCTACTTTTATCTTACAAACGAATCCAAGTTGTCTTGGATCCAGTTAAATATCGCCGGGGGGGAATCAGAAATCAAAGCAGAAGGAACGGCCGTGCTTATAATATTCCCAAGGAAAGATCCATTAATAAAATGATCTTTCTCCCCTAAATCAAGATTTACATTTTCTCTGATTGCATGATACCCCTGGAAAGCAAAGATTGGCGTAGGGTCAAGATTGTTCTCGTTGGAGATTACAACATAATCTTCACTGCCATATTGACCAGTCGATTCAAATAATTGTGTTTGCTTGTTACCCACCAGAAAGGAAATGCACATGAACACATTGTATAGTGGAATTGCCTGCATGTACATCGTTGGTTGTTCCAACATCACACTGTCTAGCTTTTGGGAATAAGGACCATAGGCCGGCAGGTCTTCATAGTTCACCTTGTATGGCGAATTGATACTGACAGTAAGATTTCTTTCCTCAAAGACAATGCTTGGACTATTGACATTTGATGACAACTTGAAAGTTTTTACAGTTTCCTCCTTGGCGCTTTCCCACTGACCACCGTCCCAAAACGTTCCCCACGGAAGAGCGACATGTGCTTTCTTCCACTTGGTAAGATGATCCTCAACGTACACCTGGAAGAATGAAAGACCATTCTTTGTCGGATCCACAGAGTCTTCTGGTATGAAAACTTTCGATGTTTCATATCTGTAATTCACGATATTGTTGCAAAAACTTTTATATGCTAATCCTACGGGCAACAGATTCCCGTTGTTTGGACTATATCCGTTGTCGCCATAAGTAGCCCTGCAATTTCCAGCAGATGCACTGAAGTCATTGACAACCATGGCATGAACAGGGTCATCAGCATTGGCGGAGTTGAAATCAACACTGTCGCACAATTTACTTTCAGATATTACTGAACACGCTCCAGCTCCGCTCACGTCTGGAATATCGTAACTTACCGTGCCATTGCCCTGCAAGTGGGCTTGATGGTCAAGTGTATAATGGTCCTGGGTTGAACTGTTTATTGGCGAGAAATTCTCGATTGGAGACGATCTCTCTATTGAGCAACCATAGGCGCGTTTGAAGTTGTATTCAATAGCATAGTCGTCAACCGGGAATGAATCAATAAAGCCAGGGTCAAAAAAAGATTTACAGATACAATCTGCCCATGAGTTTATGATCATATCTACTGGATAATAGTCACCCTTCACTTGAAAAACAAAAATAAGAAACACCGGGAGCAAGAACCTGAGATTCTTATCAACGCCAAAAGTATTTGTTTTTAAAAAAGAAGAGGCATGCCCAATAATTACAAATCTTTTGTTGTAATTGTCAGGAAACACCAGCACCAGCACCTTGTCATTTTTTCTGAATGCAAATATGTTTTCATTCTTAACCTGGTCATCTATTTTACGTTGTCCGCAATAGATAATGTCTTTAGTCTTTTGGTCGACATTACTCTCGCTCCATAGGAAATGTACATTCCCAGCATCTTCCCACTCAGAATTATCAGTGCCCAATGGGCCAACGGTGATGCTGGAAACAACCGCGTCTTTGATGCAAGTGTAATACAGAATATCTTCCGAAAGATAGGTCAACCTACCGTCGCCGGGAATCTTTTTGTTTATAGAAATTGGAAGAATAATGGGAAAAAATTTATATTGTTCCTCAAGTTTTACGTTTATTTCGGAGCAAGCAGAATCATCATCGCTGACGCCATGACAATTATTACAATCGGAACATGCATCCTTCTTTTTGTCTCCATCGAAAAAAATTATTACTGAATCTTTTTTTTGATATCTTGTGTAGTCCGATGGGAAAACTCCATTTATCCTGTAAAACTCATATCGCATGTTAGATTTTCTGTAGCAAACATCTATGTCAAATTTTACGCGAGGATCGCCGTAGTCGTACACCGGCAACTTTGTAACATTTCCGTGTTCATCATATTCTGTTCCGGTAACACAAACTATAACGGCTTCAGCAAAACAACATGAACAAAAGCATTTCTTCTCTTTTTCTTCTTTTTTCTTCTCCCCCTTGATGGGCCTGCACCATATTTTGATGGTTCGGGTGTTGAATATCGAAGACACCGAAATGAGGGTATCGTCGTCGACCCTGACTTGACGCTCCCCCTGTGTTAACCCCTGCGCCGTCATGGACGACGTAAGGATGTTCAGTTGCTTCTCTCCGACCTTGACAAGCGTCTTGGCTCGTTCCGTGTCACCAGAGAGCACGCCCTTGAAGAATGGGAACTGATACATTTCAGATGAACCCTTGGTTCGTGATGATTGGCAAAACTTTTATGGAGTCTACGGAGAAGTCCGCGCCACCGGTATTTTTGATCCTGAAGGACCAGTAGCGACCCTTGCCGTCCCGGCCGATGGCGACACGTGTTCGTTGTTGACCACCCTTGTGGGCAATGATCAAGTATGTCCTGGCGACCTTGTCGTCAACGCGAATCTCAAGTTCAAGGTCCCCGTCACTTTGGAACCCTAGGTAAACAAATCGAAGTTTTTTGGGATTGCTTATCCCAAAATCTGTAGTAACCGGCTCAAGATACGCCTCAATCGGCGCTCCGTCGTTTCCTTCTCCTCTGCCAATGACAAAGAGTCCTGACGATGAGGCCCCGGCATAAATAGATCCTGACCTGGCCATGGAGTTGAACTTCCAGTCAAGATACTGAGTTGTGGCCTCGGCCTTCACGTTAAGATCAAGAGTAAACATTATCTCACCTCTCCCCTGATATTTTGCAGAACACGCTGGTCATCCGCTGACCCTGAGTAGATTGTAGACATTTTGTCGACAATCACGAGGTCGCCCGACAGTTCCCCCTGGGAAACTAACGATGCCGAAAGGCTCCCGACAACAACGGAGAGGGATCTTGCCTTAAGTTCTGACCTTATCCCCCGGAGTTCTCTCATCGAACCATACGATAATGCTAATGCCGGGAGATCGCCGGCAAGATAATTGTAATTGTCTTTTCCGGTGGAGAATCGTCCCGAGAGGACCGGCAAGTTATAATCTCCAGAGATGTTTGCCAGGATCTCCACTTTCGCGAAAATGTTTGATATTTTGCCCATTGCCTGAAGGGGGCCCGACATAGTCGCCTGTCGCCCGACGGTTCCCTTAATTTGTCCCGAGATCACGACTAGGCCGGAAGAGAGACGGGGACCGGTATCCAGGGACCCCGCCCCAATGGACACAAGGTTCCCGTCTACGCGGGAACTGATTATCACTCGTGCCGAGATCTCGCCAGCGACAATTGGCAGACCTCCGGCAAGACTTGACGCTCCGAACAGTGAACCATTCGTGACTGGAAGATAGCCAGCAATGGAGATGTGATTGTTGGTCGCCGAGAGATAGGCTCCGCCGACGATCCCCGTATCTCCTACGTTGCGGGGATCTTCAAAAACGGGAAGGGGGGACGAAATCACATTGTTGCGATTGTGGCCGACAAGAGAACCCGCCAGGCCGATTACCGGCATCTCGTGGTGATGGGGATATTCTACCGGCCAGATCCCTCGAAGCCACGCGGGGATGGAGATGCTTGCGGTCATCTCTCCCGTGATGACCGGTGCATCCCCTACGATATGGTTGGCGCTGGATCCCGCCATACTTCCGTCGGTAACCGGCAGATTGCCCGATATCACTGTTGGTATCCAGGCGAGGATGACAATTCCCATGCTACACCCCGGCTACGGCAATACTCAAACTCCCGGCGGAAATTGATTCAAGTAGGAATCCGAGCTTGTTCGCCCCATACGTTTGGACCAGCTCCATATCTGCCCGGAAGTTTGCCCCATCAAGAATGTTGCCTGCAACGATTGGAATTGATTGCCCGTAAACAATGATATCGTTCAGGTCGGAATAAATTGGTTTTATAGATGCGCTTGCTCCGGCGGTACTGAAGGAGCACTTGGCAATGACTTTGGACAGTCTGCGGCACCAATACATGGTCGTCTCAACGCCAGCAACCAGCCCAACATCTTCCGCCTGAAAACTCATTGGAGCAAAGCATAAAGTTTGAGTTTGCAAAAAATCCGCATCCCATCCCTCCACTCCGCCGACGGGGACATTTTCCCTTGTCAGGCTGTCGCTCACATGAAGATCTGGTAATGGCGGTGCCAACTCACCGCTAAAAAGAATCAACATTTGTTACCCCTTTTCTGTTCTTTTGCGTAACACCCTCACGAAGCAGTTGCCGAATCGTTAACGCTTACGCAGCGGCCGCCGCACCCGGTGTCCATGATTCAGCGCCGGAAGCCAATGCCATTGACGAAGGCATGGCCAACTCCGCCAGTCCGGATGCCGGGGCGCCATAGATGCATGCATGAGTTATTGACGGAAGCAGTTGAGCATGTAAGGCAATTCTGGCCGACCCCTTGATGTCCCATGATGCCGCCGGGCAGAATGTCCAGACAAGGGCTCCGGCATCTGTGTAATTGAGGGGATTCATTCCTGTCGCCGGGCTGTACCCGGTAAAAAATCTCGGCATCAATATGCCATTAACGATGCCGGAATTATCAACAATTAAAGGGGTAATGATTACCCCGTCCGCCGGGTTGAGGGCTCCGCCTCCGGGGTCCTCAATCTGCACCTGCACGACAATAGAGTTGGCGTCTCCGACTTCCAGGATGCCGGTAAGCAGAGATCCAGCGAGAACCGCAGATAAATCAATGGAGTCGCTAACTGTAATGTCTCGCAGTGGAGCTACTCGGTCCAAGGCAACGTGACGCTGTGCCTGGTCTACCATTTGAACAATCCTGGGATTTCCATCAGAGTCAACCTCGAACGCATCCCTGGCCGCTATGCTCTTGCCGCCTGCCTGGTTTTTGATTGTCACGCCTTTCTCTGCCATATCAATATCCTCCTGATATCGTTAGTTATTTTGGTGTTCGCCAGTTAGGCCGTGGGACTGGCCGGAAGCGGAAGGTCAACATTGTCTATTGTGGAGAAGACTCCGCTGGTTAAGGTGGTATCTGTCATGTTTAACTGGGCGCCACTTACTGCGATGGCCCCATCAAGGCGGACAGCCTCCTCTGACAGACCGGTTATCATGTCATTTGAATAGATTCTGAACCAACCGGCGACACCACTTGAGACAGCCTGCCCTGACCATATCTCGGCATTCCCTGTCCGTGGATCAATGGCCTTGTGCAATGTGGCAATTGCAACCTGTCCGAAGTTCAACCCATTGTCCGGTGCGCCAGGAACGAATACTCCGCCTTCAAGTGTGTACTGAATTAACGCGGCACCCGTTTCGGCATCGTTGGCGCTCGCAGGCTGAACCCCGGTGAAACTTTTCAAAGTGCAGTTGCGAAAAATCCCCGCATAGGAACCTCCAAGGCATGACACAAGAATCACTGTCGGACCGGCAGCCTCAGCAGTTAAGGTTCCAGCGGCAACCTCGACCTTTGTAGCGGAGACCGACAGAACCTTAGACGTGATGACACTGCCTGCGTTTAGCAGCGCAGACATCATGTCCCCTATGACGAAATTGCTCAAGTCGGTAGCAGTCGAGTTGATCGTATCCCGGCCACCGTCACCGTCACCAACCCCAAAAAAGATGTCGGTTCCCGATACCGCGTTGATTGCCCTTGCGTTCAGTTTAAGCAACGCATTCCTTAAACCTGTACTGAGTTTCCACATTTTCGTTTACCTCATAGTGTGAATGAAATGATACCCTCGTAACAGTCCTGCCCCGCGTCGGACGTTTTCAGGATAAACCACTTTTTTTTTGTTTAAATTTATCATCACCCCCGACGGAGACCCAACGCATACTCCCTCAGGGCTTGCCCATATCGCGCAAAGTCCAGGTTCCTGCAAACCTATTTCCAGTCCTTCCAGGTAATCGGTGGCGCCTGACCATTCCAGCGCCGGATAGCTGGCCACCTTGTTGATCACGTCAAGGACGCCGGGGTTTTTACCTCCGAAGAACCATGTTGAGTATTCGTCTGAAATAAACATCCCGCCAGTTACGCTCATCATCATCAGAACCTTGGAACCGAAGCTCCATCCGTTCCGAGCCTTCTCGTAGAGACCGTATTTGTAAGGTTCCGACCAGTAAATTTTGCTGCCTGCCGCAATATACATCCTCGAATTATGCAAACAGAGATGATTGCCAACAGGGGCTCCGGAGAATATCCGGTCCGTTTCCGGCCCGACGTATGTATCCTCAGGCCAAGGCATCGAGCGATTGTTGACCACGACACCATTCTCCCGGCCATTTACGTAGAATATCCTGGCCGCTTCGTCCTGCGCGTATGAGAGTTGCATGTTACGCAACATCCCTGACCGTAGGCCGAGTTTGCTTTTGAAATTTGACGACAACAGGAAGAGAGATGAACTGTCCTGGAAATTTTGCGCCACAAGGGGCGACGTGCCGTGACAGAACAACGAATGGAAATCACCTTCCAGCGTCCGTTTGTACCCAGGGCGCAGACTTGGGCGCAGACTTTCATCAATGGTTATATTCACGGCCACTGCAAGGTCGGAGATTCCAGTTTTTGGGTCAAACGGAATCCTAACCGGATCGGATACAGTGTTCAGCCCGGTGGTTCCCGACATGATGTTGATAGGTCTCACAGGAAAGGACCTCTGGTTACCGGGGGAGCAGGTCTCGATATGTCCTTTGTTTCAGTTTTGATGAGCATGACATTCCGAAGAAATTCACCACGATGGAACTCAGTATTAACCTTGCGACCCTCAATGCCGTCTTCGATTTGATCATAGAGCATCCAGCACGCGTAATTATAAATCGCCTCGGTTCCGAACAGTAGAACATTGTCGTCAAATCCATCTATGTCGTTGTCGTTGTCGAGAATAGGCATCGGCTTGCGATAATAGAACAGAACGAGAACTTCGGGCTTGCTTGGAATGTTTTGATACAGCAACGCTCCACCGGTAGCGCACACACTGTTCACGTGTCCAGCATTTTGCATATTGCCAAACCTGTAAACCATCGAGGCCCGGCTTGAGACAATGTTGAACCTGCGCGAGAGATCTTTCTCCGGACATGCCCCAAAGAGACCACGACTGAAACCTGCCGGCAATGGCACTGAAGGCTTCCCCGCAATGGTCAAAACGTTGGAAACCTGTTGAAGTTTAGATAACAGAACAAGTCCCGAAACGGCAAGGAGACCATTGTTTAATTGAGAGAGAGCCTGATAGGCAAGAGAATCATCTTGCACCTTGTCAATAACCCTGCCAATGATTTCCTTGCCGCTATACATTTGCACCTCTCCGGCTTATTTGTCGTCCGAGACGGCAAGTTCTTTCTGAATGTTTCCCCACGCCTCGTCGAACTCTTCAGGCGTAGGCCGGAACCCCGTGATAAGGTACAACTTGGTCTTGTTCGGCAACCCTTCACTCGTAAAGTTCGAGTTTTCCGGGGAATCAGTCTCGGCCAGCATTTTAATGCCAGACATGACAATCTGAATCCGCTGTTCATAGGTTAAAGGTTTGGGTTCTTCCCGCAGTCCGGCCTTGATCTGGTTGTAACTCTCTTCAGAGACGCAACCGAGGCTTCTCGCCTCCGGTTCCATGTGTTTCGGGATGTCAACAAACTTATCTCCAATAAACACAATATGGCCGGATGTCGAGGCAACTCTTACCCTGTCTCCCCCCATTTTAATGTATCTCATACTACCTCCTGCGAATTTGTAGTTGTTGCCGCGGAACGGCCGTCCTGGACCGATTCGCGGCAAAGTTACAGGTAACTGCCGGTTATCCCTGACTGAATTGTGCCCGGCCGGTAGCCATGTATTCAACCACGAGACGGCCCTCGCCGGCGGTCGGGGCGATCCCTACTCCGGTCCACGTCAGGGTGACATTGTTGATTACGGGGTATTCCTTCCCGGTGGGAACCAAAGCGGTAACCCCGATATCGGCGCCATTCGCTGAGCCGTACTCGGCCGGACTGTCGGAATCTCCCACGGCGATGGAGTCACTGGTTTCAGAGTTGAGAGCCTTTAGAATTTCTACGTACCCCCCGAGGAGAACCGCTCCGGACTGAATCTCAATGGCATCAAGGGTGACACCATTCTCCAGGTCTGCCAGTTTGAAGTCCACAAAAGCAACCATCGGCGCCTGGCGACTGCAATTTTTCTTGATCATAACTTATCCTTTCAAATTGATTGATTTTACTTGCGGCAAGGCAGGCCCCGTCAAGACATCCCGACGGAACCCACCCGCGTCCTTAATTGGCCGGTTAGATGAAGTTGAGGTAATGGTTAACGGCCAACAGGCCGAAGTCCTCGATAGACTTGTCATAGATGGAATGGAACTGCGGCTTGAGCAGTCCGAGCATCTTGTCAATGGAGATGCCCTGTTTTGTCTCATAGTCAAAGCCCTTTTCAACCCATTCCGGGGGTCCGAGATCAACCATGCCAAGGGCCTGAGCGCCACAGCAGAGAGTACGGGTTCCGTTGACGTCTCCGGCAGCTCCCCACTTTTGCCCGATGGCGGCTCCGGACGTGTTGTAAACAAGGCGGTGCTCATGTAAGACCAGGCCGTCAACCGTTACCGTGCCGCCTGTGAAGAATGGGTTCTTCGCGCTGCGAGGCATTGCGGTGATGATGGCCTTGAGATAGTCCGGGTCCTGCTTCAGCATGGCAAGGGTTCCGGGCTGAACCAGGAGCATGTAATACTCTTTGCCGCCAGCAAGTAGCGGTTTTATGTAATGGTTTTTTGCATAAGCTGCAATCTGAACCAGCATCTTGTAAGAAGGGGTATACGCGGTGGTAATGACGGAAGTGTCCCCAGCCTCCAGTTCGTTACCGTTCCAATTTACATGTCGAGAAGGACTCGGAGCCATAACATCATCGGCAAACGCCAGGTCCGGGAATTGCGAATTGATACGCGGGGCGCCATTGTTGTAGTAGGCATAGGAAATGCCGGACATTGTCAAAAAAACAAGTTGGTCGGTACGGTTGGCCAGCCAATAGGCCAGTTTGTCCCGACCCTGCAACCGGAACCGAATAACCGTTCTCTGGTCGGCCATCTTGCCCTTATTCTTCACCTGGTTGGAAATGAGATCAATCCTGATCTTGGCATTGTAAGACTTCATTTCTTCTTCGTTCCCTTCCCGCTGGTTGTCGCCGACGGTACCGTCACCGACCAGGTCGGCAACGAGGAACATCAGAGCTTCCTCACCCTTTTCGGTCTTGGTAAGGGCCGTGATTTTCTGAATCATATTGTTCGCACTTGTACCCATGAAGTTGTTTACGAACATCATATCCCGAGCTTCGCTATAAACGTCCCTCATCCATACAACTTTCTGTTCAGTGGTAAGTGCCGCAAAATTTGTGATCATTGTGTCGTTCCTCTTTATTGTTGATTTTGGTGTTACGTTTTTTCGTGATATCGCTCACGTCTGCGAGGAACGACCATTTTATGCCTGTCGGGTCGGCAGGAGAGCGTTTCGTCTGCCCTCCAAAACGATTTCCGCTATTCGTTGCGAACGTGCCCCGATTTAAGGTCAAGGCAAAGCCTCTTCGCGTTCCGCAGTCAGGATCCCTACAGAATGTCTCCACGAAGTTTCTGCTTCTTTTTTTCCGGAAGAGAGTTAAATTCTTCATCAGAAAGTTGTGCTATATCAAGATCGGTGTCGGCTATCCCGAGACCGATCCCTTTCTCTGAACCATTTGCAGGCTGATTGTTTGCGGCCTTGGCATTATGCCTGAGTTGTTCGAGATCTCGTTCACTCTTGCCGGTCTTCTTCTTGCTGCCGTTCCCTGCGGATGCACCTTCCCCTTCACCCGAACCGGTCACAGGGTCAGCCTCGCCCCCGGAGTTGGCACCGAAATGTAATTTTTCTGCGGCAAGAAAAGCCTGCGTCATCGTTTTCCCACGAGCACGAAAAACTTTCACCGAACCCTGAAAAAGATCAAGGTCCGCGGAATTCTGAACGTTGAGTTCCGGATGCTTAGACAGGATGCCGGCCGCGACCTTGTCAGCAGTTGCCATTTCGTCCTGAGTGTCACGGCGGCCAATTATTTCGTTGGCAACGGCAGCCGCCTCTTCTCGTACAACCTGTCGGTTCGCATCGTTAATCTTGTCCATTATTTCTTTGGCACCGTCAGGATCGTTATCCTCAACAGCCTCAAAATACTCTTTCCATGAAGCTTGGAAGTCAAACGAGGCCGGAGCGTCCTCTCCGTCAAGAACGGCATCAACACCAAAATCTGCCAGGCTCGCCTCGCCCTTCATTATGGCCTTCATGGCCTCCTTGGGTCCTCCGACAGCCTTGACTGTCTCCGGGTTGATAGTACCCTCTACGAGGCCGTTGGAGATATCCAGAGAGATAGATCTTTCTCTCGCAATCTGTCCAAGCCTAGAAGACGGAACGGTGGAACCTGTGCCATCACCGGCTTCCTCCTCGCCGGTCCCTCCGGTCCCTCCGGTCCCTCCGGTCCCGCCTCCTGTGCCTTCTGTGCCTTCTGTGGAACCGGCATCCCCGTCGCCATCCCCTTTGCCCGCGCTCCCATCATCGTCATCGGTTTCCCCCGCGAGAGCTTGAAGGCCCTCAAGGTCCAAGTCCTCGTCATTGTGGGCAGGAGCGGTGGGTTCAGTAATCACGTCGCCCCGGTCAGGCGGAAGGTCCTCCTGGTGGGCGTTGCCATTATCGCCGCCTTCTGCGTCACTCTTGTTGCTCTCTGCCTCTCGGGAAGACTGAATGTTGTTGTCGTGGAAAGCATCCATGTCCATCGGTTCGTTTGATCCTGCCATGTTACCTTTCTCCCTTGCTTGATGAGTTACTGATTGTTATTAGGAACTTTCCTTACCCTCGGCAATCTCCTTCATTTTGATAACTTTCTGCTTCGCCAGGTTGACGACATTTTTCATCCGGACCTTGTCCGCACGAATTTTTGCAGCCGACATTAATGTTCGCAAGTCATCTTCAACCCTCCATGAATCTTTTCCACCTATTACTGTTGCTGCCACTTTACACCTCCTGTAAACAGTCAATTTATCTTCATTTTGCCTGCATTCGTCAGGCATGTCAATAGATTTTGATCTTAGCCATGGTCATGGCCCGACGTTTTTACCCTCAATTCCGGACGAGATGCGACGGCGAGTGCGTTCATTAAGGACATCCAGGGCGGACTTAACGTGTTCAATTGCCAGGGCATTTTCGTGGCATGGAAAATCTCCTTCCTGGAAACACTTGAGACGGTGGAGCACGATCATTAACAGATCCTCCTGTGTACAACCATTGATCCCGGCGGCCGGAACCGGACCGTTCTGAAATTTGACATAAGCAAAAGATTCGGCTGGCGGGATCGCCTTCATAGGGAATTCGATTATTGGCGAAATTGAATATTCGTGAAACGCCCCACCTTCTCCGCGAACATCAGAGGTATAGATAACGGTCTCTCCGTCAATGGACCCCTTGTACACGTTAACTTTCTGAAACATTGCTGTTACCCCTTGGCTATTCGCCTGTTTTTATTTACTTACTACAACTTACACTAAAGTTTCACCATCTCCCGACAGGTATCAATCCTGACACCTTCCTTGTCAATCAGTTTGCGGGGTCTCAATCCCTTGACGGATACCGGTTGATGCGGACATCGGCTGTTGTGGACGTATGGGCTCTATCCCGCTACCCCCCGGACCAGGAGCTGGCACAGGGGTTGTTGGGTTGGTGTTAGGGGGGAGTCCGGCCAACTGTGCAGCAGGAGAAACTTCCTGCCCTGGTCCGTATGTCGGGATGATGGGCGGCCCGTCATGGTCCTGATAGTTTGCAGACCTGAGCAAGGTATCGGCAAGAGGCGAGGACGCGGGGTCCTCTGTGATAATTTTAGCGGTTTGGATTGCTGAATACTGCGAGTCAACCGAGGTGTTGACGGTGTCGGCCTTGACCTTGTCGGCCTGAGCATGCCTAAGGGCTGCGTTTGCCGCGCGCTCTTCGATCTTGACCTGGGATTCGGGATCAGGAGCTTGCGTCTGACTGTTCTCGCGCATTTGTTTGATGATTCCGTTCTTTTTCGATAGGTTGGACATTTCCACAATCGCGGTATCCGGGATATTGACATTGTTACGCTTCATCGCCAGCGCTTGGTTTAGTTGATTGTCACGGAAAGTGTCGGTTGTCGGGTGAGAAGTTACTACAACATCGTATTCCCCGACAGTTACGTCGTTTATAATGGAACCATCTTCCTGTTCGATGTTGATTTCCAAGGGAACGTAGCGCTTTTCGTCGGCGGCGTCATCGGTGATCATAATTATCCGATTATCGGAATAGAACCCCTGAATTAACTCTACGAACTTCATTGCCACGAGGTACTGCGTCCTGGCGAGATTGTCCAGTGGACCGGTGAGTTGTGCCTGCCCCTGATAATTCTTGGTCTCAAGGGCAATCCCCGAAATCTCGGCTCCAGGTGATCCTTTCATTGCGTCAGAAATACCTGTTGTGTCGTTGATTGCCATCTCGTCACGGGTGATCATTTTGTCAATCCCAACCGGTGGGGCAGAAGCCTCGATCTTTTCCGGTTTGGACGAACCCTTTGCGTATTCGATAATGAGACCGGTACTTGATCCGTAATCGGCCAGGTCAGCGGTTTCCATGTTCGTCAACGAATTTTGTTCGACAAAAAATCCAGAATTGGCAATGCTTGAGATAATGTGTTGATATGACGATGAATTCTTGTTGAGATTTTGCTGCGGGGAGATTGCGTTGTCTACCATCCCGATTGTCTGCCCTCGACGGAAATAGGGGAAAAACGGGATAACCGTATAGGTTTTGTACGGACTCCAGGAATCATGAAGAAGGATGTCGGCCGTTGACACTGTCCACCTAATGCGTCGGACCATGCGTTTGCTCGCTATCCCTCCATTGTCCTGCATAATCTTGGCAAACTGTTGGTCGGTCAGCATGTCGACCGGATAAATGTCGCCAGAGTTGGAAACTACGACCTTTTCTAGGCTTAACTTTTTATATTGTCGATCAATTACCAGGTACCGAACGGTTCCGCTTTCGTCCATAAAGTCGTACCGGATATTGTTATCCGCAACCGCCGAGAAACTCGGCCGGTCGTCCCTGGATGTGAAACCGCTGGCGGACGACATGGTCTCGCCGTACTTTTCTACCTCTTCGCCCTTGTCCTTGCCGAACAGCTCTTCAATATCGTCCCGTGTCATCCATCGCAACTTTACGATATCGTTCCAATATTTAGGGTCGTAAGAATTAGCGTCCGGATCAGGGATCACGTCAAGCGGGTCCAGCTCTACCGCCTCAATAGATCCTTGTAAATTGTCGGAAAATGAAATCCGAATATCAAAAAAACCTCGCTGTTCGATTATCCCGTCAGAAAAGACTGCGGTCTCAAGCCATTGGTAATGGATATCGTCGCAGATCTGCATGGCAATCTTGGATAGCAAGTCGGCCGTGGTCTCGTCAGAGGAGCCACCCCGTGGCTTGTAAGAGATATCGACACGACTCTTGATCTGCATGCCAATCGCCGTGTTGACTGCCGGGAAGATGCGGTTCCTTTCCACGACGGGCCGTTGTAGGCGCTCCAGGTATGCCCGGTCTTTGTCGTCCCACTGTTTTCCACCGCCTTGGTACATACGCTCACAGAGCTTTGCCCTGGCCACGTAGACGTCGTGTCCGCGATTGGTCACGTTAACGAACCGATTCCAATTGTTCCGGATTATCGTAATCTCGTCCAGCTTTTTATTGGTACTGTCAGTCACTTAGGCCACCATTGATCCTTGCGGCCGATGACCGCCATTGATATGTTGTCGCAATTTGTCACGCCAGCTACTGTCTTTTCTCGGAACCTTTAGGCGGGGGAACATGGCTGCCAGGTCGGGATCCAAGATCCGGGCCAGGTCGTCCAGCATGTCATCGTGCGACATAACCGGGAAGGGCATATATTCTTCGTCAATAAAAACTCTAATGAGATTCTGCCTTTTTCCTTCATAATTACGGTAATATAGATTCCGGGGAAACCATATACGGCTTGACTCAAAAACAGGAATCAACTTGCGGATCCGATCGTTCTTCGCCATCCTGCCGCCCATCGGGGTGACCGTGAAGTGATAACTCCGGTCGTCCTGAACGGTTTCAATATGCTGAATGTCCGCCTGCATACCGTATTGCTCGTATCCGACACCATCGGGCGAATATCGCTGATGGAGTTCAAAGAGCTTATTGGTTCTCTCCGGCAGGTTGAGACGATCACGGATCATGTCAATAACATAGTAATTATGGTCACTTGCAAGGGCGACAACCCAAAAGACCGTATAGTCTGACTTCTTGTTTTTGTCATTTGCCGGGTCAACGACGATGTAGATGTTCATCCCGATCGTGTCGATGGCCGTGTCGTAAAACCTCAACCAAGAGAGGACGAAGCCCTGAACGTTGTCGGCCTTAGGATCCTGTAGCTGTTGGCATGCAAAGATGTATGGTCCCTGGTCGCGGCGCTTCTTATCTAGCTGCTCTCGCGTCAAAAAGACCGGTTCGCCTGTGGGTTTTCCGTCATCTGTCGCGGGGTGAATCCGGGGAGTTGCGGTCTCGCGCCTCATGATCTCTGCGTAAGTGTCGTTGAAGTGGTACCTGGTCCCGATGTACCGGACACATCCACCTTGTGCTCCCAGGTTGAGCGACAATGCCCAGGAGTTTGTGACTTTTTGAATCATTTCAGGGGTTGAGACTGATTTTTCTGTGACTACATCGTCGTAGACGCAGAGCTGATAGTGCTTAGAGGTAGGCTGGCCATCGACCAGGCCCCACGCCTCGACGGTCGCGGCATTGGGATTGCCCTTGCGGATCACGGTGATCCCTTTGTCCTCGCTCCAGGTCGGAGCTTGAGACTTCGGGTCCGAGTAAAAAATCTCTGAAAACAGATACTTAAGCCTTTCGTTGGTTTCTAGTTCGTTTTTGATTTGACGTAGAAATGACTTTGCTATCGGCTTAGTGTGGGAGAAAATCCCGATGGTGATCTCGGGGTCGCGCAGGATGTCTTGGATTGTCAAGCCGAAAGTGATGATCGTCGACTTGTAATGCTCTCGCGCCCATAAGTCTAAATATCCGTCCGGCTGGTCCTGCACCTCGTTGCACCGGTCGAATAACCAGTCCCTGTTGATATCCTTCCTGGCGAGAGTGACTGTAAGTAGGTAAAATAGATCGGTTTTCGACAGTTGGCGCATGACAAGTTTGAGCTGGTCATTGCCTTCCCTTTCCGCCGCGATATGTATTTCGCTATATCGTCTGTTCCGGGCCTGCCTTGCATTAAGAAATTCCACGATTTCCAGCCCGTTATCCCTTCTTGAGCTTGCTGGCTAGCGGCAGGCACAGTAGCTGCCCGGCCGGGGACGATTGCGCGTCATCCTCCTCCCGGTCGGCAGTGTCCGGTAATGACGCAGCTCCAGCCTGAGGGATCCCGGACACGGTTGCGGACAGGTCCAGAGACTTTTCCTCCCCGGCGGCGGCCATGAGAGCGGCGGCCGGTGCCATCTCGCGGACGACCTTGACCATCTCGGCCAGGGCGGGATGCAATTCTTTCGTGTCTTCTCCCGGCTTCTGAGCGTTGTCTTTCTCGAACAATCCTAGATGCTTAGACAAAGCGTCAAGGGCTACAGACTTTGACCAAAACTTGATCTCTCGAACCGTAACCATGTGCGCGCTCTCGCCCTTGCCGACCTTTTTGACCGACACGATCTTGACGGCCGACACGGCGCAGGCTGTGTCCTGGTCCATGTCTTGGACGTCAAGCAAATTGCCATGCGCGTCAAAGACACGGCGGATGTCGGAAAAGGCAATCCGCATATGCTCTCGAAGCACAGACCTCTCGTCGAGGAGCAGCTTGCGTGCTGATTCCTGTTGTAGCTCTTTCACGCGCCTCACCATGCGTGGCTGCTTAAAAACGGCACTGGCCTTGCTGTAAACCGTTGCTTTGGCCCATTTGGCACATGATGGCCGGGCAGACCGGTAAGCCTTGGTCCTGTCTCCGCCATTGGCGACAAAATGCTGGCAGGCTATCTCCTCCCAGGATAAGAGCTTGTTCGGATCTCGCTTCCGTCGGCCCATGACTTTTCGCACTCCTTTTTCCCACAAATGACCTACCTGCCCCCTGCCCGGATAAAAAGAAAAGGCAGGGGCAGTGCTTATCTGCATAAACACCACACCTGCCTTATTATTCAGGCACCCGCCTGATTTGTCAATATTTTTTCCTCCCCGAAGGTGCCGGGCCCGGACTTACATTGCGCAGATCCCGGCGAAATAAACGCTTGCGCCGATCAATCCGCCGATAACCGTGACGATCAGCAAATCAATAAGAAGAAACTTTACGGACGGAAAATCTAGCTCAACGCGCTCCTGCTCTGATTCCTTAGACCTTGCCTCTTTTTCTGCCACAATTCCACCTCATTACCCATAAACAATTAAACTTTATCCCCGAACACGATGTCGAATAGCTCCCGACAGGCATGTGCGAGGACCGTTGACCGGCTGGCCTTTTTGTTTTGCTCTTGAAATCGATCAACTAAGTAGGTGAGTTTCCGCATATCCTCAGGGGTAAGTAGGACTCCAAAGCGTATCCTTCGCAGCTCTCCGGCTACCCTTTT
>VAPF01064337.1_pt1 | contig 54862 bp, 45 predicted proteins | sample 3393931 | NCBI WGS metagenome assembly VAPF01 (sample SAMN08290437, study PRJNA428436) | hydrothermal vent metagenome | isolation source: Deep-sea hydrothermal vent chimney | place: Atlantic Ocean: South-mid Altantic Ridge | depth 2773 m m | reverse complement strand
GTAGATTCGGGTAAATCTGCTGATAAGATGATTTCTGCGGGTACTTCGCGCTTCAAATACAGTTGGGGAATAAAGGCAGATAAAATTTGTGTGCCGTCCATTGCGTCCGGCAGGCTCGGATAAAAACAGCGGTTACCCAGATTCTGTCCATGACGAATATAGAAGATGGTTACGCAGGCCTGCCCGGCTTCACTGCTACAGGCAATAATATCAATATCACCTTTATCCGTACTGATATTCTGACGTTCGCTTGTTTTGCGCATATTGATAATCTGATCACGATATACCGCTGCTTTTTCGAAATTCTGTTTCGCCGCCGCTTTCTCCATATCTGCGACCAGTTCGTTAATAATCTGCTCACTTTTTCCCCGCAAAAACAGGATTGCATGGCTGATGTCTTTTTTATATGCCAGCTCACTGATATACGACACGCAGGGTGCCGTACAGCGTTTGATCTGATACTGCAGGCAGGGGCGTGAACGATTCATAAAAGTACTATCCTCACATTGACGGATCTGAAACATTTTCTGTAAAAGATGAATACTTTCACGTACTGCGCCCGCATTCGGATAGGGGCCGAGATATAAACCACGTTTTTTCTGCGCGCCTCGATGCAGGCTTATTCCAGGGTATTTATCTTTATTAGAAACAAACACATAAGGGTAACTTTTATCATCACGCATTAGTATGTTGTAACGCGGGCGCCGAGCCTTGATAAGATTGCTTTCCAATAACAGGGCTTCCCCTTCCGTATGAGTAACGGTGATATCAATGTGATCAATATGCGAGACCATCACCCGTGTTTTTGGCGACAGACCCGTGCGACGAAAATAACTGTTGAGGCGTTTTTTCAGATTTCTGGCTTTGCCAATATAGATGGTTGTGTCATTTGCATCCACCATATGATAAACGCCGGGTTTGGTGGTGACGCTCTTTAAGAACGCCTGGTAATCGAATGCTGTTTCGGTTTTACTATCAGATACGGAATGTTTGTCGGTGGTAACCATGTGGCGTATTGTAGCGAGATTTAATCTCCAGTAGTTTGATTCCTCACCGCTTGCTGCAAAAAATAATGTGTAAGATCATAAATAGAAAAAACAGGTTGCGAAAGATGCGAATGATAAAAATGAAAACGAACAAATTGAAGAGACAACCTGCCCTCTCGGTTATAATAGCCACTCGATTAACCTGTCTGTATTGAGTTTATTATATGCCTTCACAAGCTTCAAAAACGCTAGAAATATTTGATAATCCGCAACTTGCACGTGATTACACCATTCGTATTAAAATGCCGGAGTTTACCTGCCTGTGCCCAAAAACCGGGCAGCCCGATTTTGCTACGCTGCATCTGGAATATGTACCGGAAAAAAGTTGTATTGAGCTGAAAGCGCTGAAAATGTATATCTGGTCATTTCGCGATGAAGGCGCTTTTCATGAGGCGGTTACCAATCAGATCCTGTCTGATCTTGTGGCCGCCTGTGAACCACGTTTTATGCGACTAACGGCTGAATTTAAGGTGCGTGGCGGTATCTATACTACGGTGGTGGCAGAACACAAAAACCCCAACTGGCAAGCCCCACAGAACGTTACCCTGCCATAGTTTTTATCTCTGCCAGCAGGATATATTCAGCTATACTTAACGTATTCAATAATGGTAATGGGTCTATTTTGCTATGGGAAATACATCTGTTCTACTGTGGGGGACGCTGTTCAGTTCAATCGGGGTAGGATTCTTTATTTATGGAAAAAAACAACGGGCTATTATCCCCCTGATAGTTGGCGTTCTTTTGTCTATCTATCCCTTTTTTATTACTAATCTGGCTATATTGATTATTGTCGGTATTGCACTTACCGCTCTGCCCTATTTCGTTAGAATCTGATAATAGCATGTATTAATCAGTAATATCTTATAGCATATGGCATATTAATCAGTAAGATGCTATTTATATTTAATGTATATTATTAGTTATAAACACATCCTGCATAGCTCTTGATGGCAACAAAAAACAGTTTTATTGGTATTGATATTGGTACGTCAGGAATACGTGCCAGTGTTATTGATGAGTGCGCGACAGAAATTATCTGCCAGCATCTGCCATTGCCATCATCGCCCAGTAAAAATGGTCACTGTGAAGTGGATGCACATCTGTGGCAAAAACAATGTTGGCGATTATTAAAAACGCTGGTCGGGCAGATAACAGCGCACTATCATATTTGCGCCATTGCTATAGATGGTACCTCCAGCACGGTGATTGCCTGTAACGCAGAAGGCAAACCGCTGGGACGGGCCTTAATGTATAACGACCAGCAAAGTATAGAAGCGGCTAACTTGATCGCCCGTATTGCTCCTGCTGAGTGTGCTGCCCACGGTGCCAGCTCTTCACTGGCTAAGGCAATCACCCTGCAACAACGTTATCCTGATACAGCTTTTTTTCTTCATCAGGCAGACTGGTTACTGGCTGAACTGAGTGGCCGCTACCCTGTCAGTGATGAAAATAACTGTCTTAAAATGGGTTATGATGTTGTCCGGCGTTGCTGGCCGGAATGGATTACTCACTGTGGTATTGGCGTCACTCAATTACCTGAGGTCTTTCCACCAGGAACCTCGGTTGCCCGTATTCGTGCAGAACATGCGGCATTCCTGTCATTGCCTGCCGATTGCCAGATTGTTACCGGCAGTACAGATAGTATCGCCGCTTTTATTGCCACGGGCGCTGATAATATTGGTGAAGCAGTGACCTCACTGGGTAGTACACTGGTAATAAAACTTATTTCCGATGCGCCGATATTTGCCCCCGACTATGGCGTTTACAGCCACCGGCTTGGTAAACACTGGCTGGTTGGTGGTGCTTCAAATAGTGGTGGGAATGTGTTGCGCCATTTTTTTACTCAGCAGCAACTTGATACGTTGACAGATGAGCTGAAACCCCGACAACCAACCGGATTACAGTATTATCCTCTAATCGAGCGCGGCGAACGCTTTCCTGTTAATGATGCTAACAAGCTGCCGGTTTTAAGCCCCAGACCCGATGATAACCGGGTATTTTTTCAGGCAATACTTGAAGGAATCAGCTGTATCGAATATCAGGGGTATAAAAAGCTGGAACAACTGGGTGCAGTGAAAGTAAACCGAATTTTTACCTGTGGCGGTGGAGATAATAATCCTGCATGGCGTAAAATACGCGAATTAACACTGGGGGTTCCCGTTGTTTCTGCCAGACAGACACAAGCCAGCTATGGCAGTGCACTGCTGGCAAAACAGGGCTGGCAGCGGGATGTGCAATAACTAAACCTCCCCTGAAGAAAGTCTGTATGAAGGTCTGGATAACGGGTAGAGGCAGACTTCTTCTGCCATATCAATAATAAAATTTAACGAGAATGAGTAACCATGTTTTCATTTGTAAGAGGTTTTGCTGATTGTTTCAGTGGATTTAGCTTAATTTTTCAAACCGGCGTTAAACGTTATGTCATTATTCCGTTTGTGGTAAATACTGTATTATTTACCAGTGCTTTTATGTTATTAAAGGATAAAATTGATGGCTGGGTACAGCAAGTACTGCCCAGCTGGCTGGGGTTTCTTGAATGGCTGATTGAACCTCTGTTTTTTATTGTATTCGCGTTGATAACCTATTATAGCTTTACCTTAATTGCTAACCTGGTGGCTTCGCCGTTTAACAGCCTGTTATCTTCACGTATTGAGGCAAATTTAACTGGTGTAAAACCCGTTGATATTAATTCGGATAATATAGTCAAACTAGTTGCTCGCACCATTGCCGCAGAAATAAAAAAGATAGGCTATTCAATAAAGTGGATGGTTCCACTGTTAATTATAACCATTATTCCGGTTATTAATATTATTGCCCCACTGGCATGGATACTGTTTGCCGCCTGGTTTTTTGCGCTTGAATATAGCGACTACCCGCTGGCCAACCGTGGTCAGTTATTTAATGAGGTAAGGCAGTACAATCGCCATAACCGTATGCGAGCTTTTGGACTGGGATGTGGTATTTTTATACTCACCAGTATCCCCTTTATCAATTTTATTGCGATGCCGGTCGCAGTCGCTGCCGCTACCCGCATGACGGTGAAAATTAATCAGGTATAAAGATGACTAATTCTGAATTTGATAGACGTATAACCGAACTGGAAATCCGCTTAACCCATAATGAGGATACACTGGAACAGTTAAACCAGATTATTATTACCCAGAGAAATGAAATTGATACACTACAAATTCAACTTGAGTATCTGAATAAAAAGATAAAAGCAGCCCAGAGTTCCCCGCTTGCGGATGAAAAAGATGAAACACCGCCACCTCATTATTAATGTGGTATTTCAGAATTATACAAATTAAGGTTTCCTGACGGTTCTCTAACCGAAACTACCATCACGTCGGGCGCTAACCAGTGGTTTAAAATAAAAGCCCAGCATTAATACAAAGGCTCCAATCCAGAAAAACTGAGCGACCAGTATCCAGTAGAAATAATAATCCATCCAGAAAATGGGGAAAATACTACGACAAATTGCACCGGCGCTAATCAGAATAAAAACCCAGGCCAGATCTTCAGGCGGCTCAAACACACTTCTCCCGGTATGTCCAAGAGAGACTCTTGCTATCATCCCGGCAGTAATCATTGTGATGCCACCATAGGTCATCATATGTAATGATAGATGCGGTAATACATGCAGGTAATGGCTCGTCGAGTAGGTAAATATACCCAGCGTAATAAAAGCGATGGCAACATGTAATACCCAGACTAACGGTTTTTTCCATATTTCATTATCATACCAGCCCCACAATCTGACAATATTTAAAATGGTTAACACAACTCCGCTTATCATTAAGGCTATTTGCCAGTGAAATATATCTGACGCCACAAAACATAGATATAACAATAGTGACACATAACCAAGCTGCGGCCAGTCCTTAATATTTTCCGCGTGGCTTATTGTGTTTTTTGTAAAACCGGGAATAACCCGTGCACCCATAACAAAGACCAGGCCAATTACCGTGAAAACGGAAAGCAATAAAACAGTACTTGCTAGGCCATTGGGTAGCCAACCGGCTGCAATACTTAAAAACCACATATCCAGTCCCGCAAGCAAAACCAGTTTACCAATAACACCCCACTGCTGATTATTATGTGTTTTTAATAAAGTTCGGGTCAGTACGCTAATTAATGTGACGTAAAACAATAAACTACTGATCCATATAACCGGCATTGAGTACGCATAGGGATAAAAACCCAGAACATGTGATAGCACCCAGAACAGGAATAGTACCAGTAAGGTTTTACCGTTACAGGTTGTTTGCCCGGTCCAGTTTTGTACTGCGGTGAGCAAAAAACCGCTGATTACCGCAAAAGTATAACCAAAGATCATTTCATGACCATGCCATTGAGCACGGCTGATCGTTTGTAATGGAATCTGCCAGTGAAAATAAAGCTCGGATGTCCATATCAACATAGCGATAATTGCAAAAATGATTGCACCAAGAAAAAACGGTCGGAAACCTGACTGTAATAATGGCAACATTTTAATGGGATTTCGATCTTGTATCTGCATAATATTTATAGAATCCGAAAAAGCTGGTTGGACAACAAGAAAATGACTTTGTCTTTAATAAAAATACATTTCCTTGATCTGTATCAACTCCTTTTGTCATTCACCTCCCCTTTTTTTAAAAACTGCTATTTCAGCTTGACGTAAGTCAAGCACATTTTTCCAGTGTTGGTTTACCGTTTATCTGTCAATTAAATCCGAGCAAAAAAATCTCAACCAGGAGGAGCTGTAATGTTATCCCGAAAACCCATTGCTATAAAGTCAATCGCCAGAAAATCAGCAAGCATTGTACTGACTTTATCAGCCTTAACTCTTACCACAGGCATTGTTTATGCAAAATCATCTTCAAAAGTAGAAACTGCTTATGAAGGTGCACCTCTCGGAATGAGCGGTGCTGATGCAAAAAACTTTATTGATACCAAAGGACCAAAGATAACGGTTAAAGAGTTTAATCAGGCTAAGGAAATATTCTTTGAACGTTGCGCTGGTTGTCACGGCGTTTTGCGTAAAGGTGCCACCGGTAAACCGTTAACAACAGACATTACACGTAAGCTTGGTAGTGCGGCGATAAAAACATTTATTACCTATGGTACCTCTGCAGGTATGCCGAACTGGGGTACCTCCGGTACCTTATCAGACAAACAAATTGATATTTTAGCACGTTATCTACAACATGAACCACCTGTGCCACCTGGGTGGGGAATGGATAAGATCAAGGCATCATGGAAAGTCATTATACCGGTAAAGGATCGGCCGACGAAAAAAATGAATAATTACGATATTCAGAATATTTTTTCAGTAACCTTGCGTGATGCAGGGAAAATTGCATTAATTGATGGTGATAGTAAAAAAATTATTAGTACCATTAAAACGGGTTATGCTGTGCATATTTCACGTTTATCATCATCCGGTCGTTATCTGTTTGTCATTGGTCGTGATGCAAGGGTAAATCTAATCGACCTGTGGATGAAACACCCTGGTAATGTTGCGGTTATTAAAGTTGGTCTTGAAGCACGTTCTGTTGAATCATCCAAATACAAAGGTTATGAAGATAAGTATGCCATTGCCGGCGATTACTGGCCACCACAATACGTTATTATGGATGGTGCTACACTAGAACCCCTTAAAGTTGTTTCCACACAGGGAATGGCAGTTGGTACTGGAAAATTTGTTGAAGAAGCACGTGTTGCAGCTATTATTGCTTCACATAAACATCCTGAGTTCATCGTTAATGTAAAAGAAACCGGTAAGGTTTTACTGGTAAATTACAGTGATATAAAAAACCTGACAGTAACTACGATACCTACCGCACGTTTCCTGCATGATGGTGGCTGGGATCGAACTCATCGCTACTTCCTGACTGCCGCTAATAAGTCCAATAAAATCGCGGTTATTGACTCTAAGAATCGGAATCTTGTTGCTCTAATTGATGTAACAAAAATTCCACATCCCGGTCGTGGCGCTAACTTTATTTCTCCTGAATATGGGCCGGTATGGGCAACCAGTGCTATCGGTAATGACCATATAACACTTATCGGAACCGACCCGATTAAACATAAAAAATATGCCTGGAAGGCAGTAAAAGTTATGCATGGACAGGGCGGTGGTTCACTGTTTGTAAAAACCAATCCGCATTCACATAATTTGTGGGTTGATACACCACTTAATCCCGATAAGAAAATAAGTGAATCCGTTGCCGTCTATGATATTCGTCATCTGGACAAAGGTTATAAAGTGTTACCTATTGCCAAATGGGCCGACCTGGGTCCTGGTCCAAAACGTGTTGTACACCCTGAGTATAACAAGGCTGGTGATGAGGTCTGGTTCTCGGTATGGAATGGCAAAGCACAAAAATCCGCCATCGTTGTAGTCGATGATAAAACACGCAAATTAAAAGCGGTTATCAAAGATAAACGGCTAATAACACCAACGGGCAAGTTTAATGTTTATAACACTACATACGATATCTACTAACGTTAATTACTAACGTTAACGACTAACGTTAACTATTAACATATATTTATTAACCTGATCCGTGGGTAGAGATTATCTCTACCTACGGGATTTTATACAACACACTGAGAGTAATTGTGAAACGCGTATTCATCATCAGTTTGTTACTTATCTCACAAACCGCACTGGCAGATATTAGTCAGGCTCGTAAGATGGAACTACACGATCTGGTTCTGGAGGATTGTGGTGCCTGCCACGGGCTAACACTTAAAGGTAGCCTGGGGCCATCCCTGCTACCTTCTGCCTTACATGGTAAGTCGAGAGACTATCTGCGTACAACAATTCTTGACGGACATAAAAATACAGCCATGCCCGGCTGGAGAGGGGTACTCAATACTCAGGAAGCTGCATGGATTGTTAAACAGTTAATAAACGGTACAACAGGAGCGCCCAGGTAATGTTAATACCCAATCGTTTCATACCTCAATGGTTATGGTTGATTATGCTTTATTTCATACTGGCTACCGGGGTGTATGCACGCGGTAGCGGCGACCTCGGTATTATTATCGAACGTGCCAGTGGTTCAATTCAGATTATAGAAACCAGTACAAACAGAAGTCTGGCCCGTATTACCGGACTGGGTGATCTGTCACATGCTTCTGTTGTGTATTCACGCGATGAGCAATACGCCTATATTTTTGGCCGTGATGGTGGTCTGACCAAAATAAACATGCTAACGCATAAAATAGATAAACGGATTATCCAGTCCGGTAACAGTATTGGCGGTGCTATCTCACAGGACGGAAAACTAGTTGCCGTCTCTAATTATGTCCCCGGTGGAGTAAAAGTATTTAATGCAAAAACATTGGCACTGGTTGCTGATATACCTGCTACCTATGGTAACAACAAAAAACGTTCGAAAGTTGTTGGGCTGGTGGATGCACCTGGAGAAAAATTTGTTTTTACTCTATGGGATGCCGGTCAGATATGGATTGTGGATTTTTCAAAATATCATTCTGGCAAAAAATATCAGTCGGATATTACAAAGTTTAAAAATATCGGCAGGAACCCATACGATGCATTGATTACACCAAATGGTCGTTATTATATTGCCGGTCTGTTTGGTGAAGATGGTATGGCCATGCTGGACTTATGGCATTTAAATAAAGGTGTGACACGTATCCTTGATCATTACGGTAAGGGGGAGAAAAAACTTCCCGTTTATAAAATGCCCCATCTGGAAGGCTGGACAATAGCGGGTAACCGTGCCTTCGTACCGGCAGTTGGTCATCATGAAGTTCTGGTTATTAATACGCAAAACTGGACTGAAGCCGGACGTATCCCCGTGCATGGTCAGCCTATTTTCGTTATGGCAAGACCGGATGGTCGTTTTGTATGGGTAAATTTTGCTGTACCCAATAATGACACGGTGCAGGTTATTGATACAGAAACAATGAAAATTATTAAAACCTTAACACCCGGTAAAGGTGTTTTGCATATGGAGTTTGAACCACGTGGTGAGGAGGTTTGGGTATCGGTACGCGATAAAAACCGTGTCAATGTTTATAACACAGATACCTTTAAACTTGTCAGTACGATCAAAGCCAGAAAACCAAGTGGTATTTTTCTAAGCGCGCGCGCACATAAAACGGGGTTATGATATGAGCCATTCAGATGATACATTTTCCTCTCTTGAGCAGCATTTGTTAAATGATTTTCAGCAGAACATGGCAATAAGCGCAACGCCTTTTGCCGATATGGCTGATAAATTAGGTGTTAGTGAAAATACCATTATTGAATCAATGCAGTCCTTACAGAAACACGGTGTTGTCAGTCGAATCGGCCCGGTATTCCGGCCGAATCGAATTGGGGTAAGCACGCTGGCAGCTATGTCTGTTGCACAGCAGGACCTTGAATGCGTGGCACGTATTATCAGCGCATTTCCAGAAGTAAATCATAACTACGAACGTGAACATGAATTCAACCTATGGTTTGTCGTTACCGCAGCCAGTGAAGAACAGCTTTCTATTGTTTTGCATGAAATTGAATTACATACTGAATATCCATTAATGTCTTTACCAATGCTGGATGATTATTTCATCGACCTTGGTTTTAACCTTAAATGGACGTAGGAGGTTTCTATTATGTCAATGATCAACCTGAATAAAAATCTGGCATTAATAAGTACCATTGATCGTACACTGATTAAAGCACTTGAGCATGGTATTCCAATTGTCAGCAGACCCTATGCAGAAATTGCCAAACAGTTGAACACAACCGAGCAGGACATATTAAAAAGATTACAATATCTGGTCGAAAGTGGTGTAATTAAACGCTATGGTGTTGTTGTTCGACACAGAGAACTCGGTTATACGGAAAATGGCATGGTTGTATGGAATATACCGGATGATAGAGTAGATGAACTGGGTGCCTGTATTGGTAAATATGCCTGTGTCACCCTGAGTTATCGACGTCTCCGACATTTACCTGAATGGCCGTATAACCTGTTTACCATGATTCATGGAAGTGATCGGCAGGAAGTTATTGACAAGGTAGATGAAATTATTGAAAGCTGTGAACTGCAAAACATCACTCATACCATTTTATTTAGTACCAGGCGTTTTAAACAACGCGGTGCACATTATATACAAAATAAACCCGAATCATCTAACGGAACGCAGCAGACAGGTACCTTGCGTCTGGTTAAATAAGTGAACCTGATGAAATTCACATTACTGGAACGAGAATTTATTAATCAGTTTCAGGGAAATTTTCCGCTGCAACCCCGGCCATTTTTAATAATTTCAAAACGCCTTGGCTGTACAGAAAATGAACTGATTGGTATAACAGAAAAATTAAAAAAGAGAAAAATTATTACTCGTTTTGGGCCATTGTATGATGCGGTTAAACTTGGTGGAGGTCTGACGCTTGCCGCCCTGTGTGTTCCCGAACACAGATACGAGGAAGTGACAAAACTTGTCAATGCCTGCCCGGAGGTGGCACATAATTACCGTCGTGAACATAAACTGAATATGTGGTTTGTTCTGGCTACAGAAAAACAGGAACAGATCAATACTACGGTTCACTCCATAGAATGTATGACCGGACTTCCGGTATTTAATTTTCCAAAACAGCATGAATTTTATATCGGTTTGTGGCTGCATTTATATGAAGACGGGAAAGTTATTACTGTACCCGTACCTGATGCAGTAACAAAGGCAAGTACGATGATAGACACTGATTATTGTATTGATGAGACCGATAAAAAAATAGTTCAACAGACACAGGCGGGGCTGAATATTATCAACCGCCCCTACCATATTATTGCCAACACTCTTGGGCTGAAGGAGAGTGTTGTATTGCAACGATTACAGCGAATGCTTGAACATAGCATTATTCGACGTATTGGCATTGTTCCCAACCATTACAAACTTGGGCTTACTGCTAATGGTATGAGTGTATGGCAACTGAACGAGGAACGTTTGTTTGAAATGGGGAATCGTATCGGGCAACTTGATTTTGTCAGCCATTGTTATCAACGCCCCACCAACCTTCCTTTATGGCCGTATAATTTTTTTGCTATGGTACATGCTCATACTCGACAGGATGTTGAGATAAAAATAGAACAGATAAAAAACTTGCTTGACACGAACTGTTATTCACACGACATTCTTTTCAGCACCGAGATATTAAAGAAAACGGGGCTGCGACTGGCAGCATGACATAGAAAACAGGATAACATTATGTTTCGATTAAGCAGGTACATGCACAAACTAAAAAAATCCAGCTCAAGAAAATATTCTACGGATACAACCCATCTGACAAATGAGAGATCATCCGGTATCTTATCATCTGGACAGGGTCCTGTTGTTATCTGGAATTTAATCAGACGCTGCAACCTTACCTGTAAGCACTGTTATGCAACCTCGGCGGACAAAGAATTTCCCGGTGAACTTAGTACAGGAAAGATATTATCTGTAATGGAAGATCTGAAATCATTTTCGGTACCTGTATTAATTCTCTCTGGTGGAGAACCTTTAATGCATCCTGACATTTTTGAGATTTCACATCGTGCGAAGAATATGGGGTTTTATACCGGCCTGTCATCAAACGGTACTCTAATTACCGAGAACAACATTCAGGCTATTATAAATACAGATTATGATTATGTCGGTATCAGTATTGATGGTATACGTGAAACACATGACAGATTCCGTCGTTGTCAGGGAGCATTTGATGAGGCACTACAGGGTATTCGTTTGTGTCGAGATGCGGGTATTAAAGTAGGGTTGCGTTTTACGCTAACAAAGGATAATCGTCAGGATCTGCCCGCCCTGTTGCAACTGATGGAAGATGAAGATATTAACAAGTTTTACCTCTCACACCTGAACTATGCCGGTCGTGGTAATAAAAATCGTGGGGATGATTTACATCATAAAATGACGCGTGAGGCAATGGATCTATTATTTGAAACCTGCTGGCAGGATGTTCTACAAGGTAGAAAGCGTGAGTTTGTAACCGGAAATAATGATGCAGATGGTGTGTATTTATTATTCTGGATAAGAAAACATTATCCTGAATATGCAAAACAAGTTGAAACCATGCTGACTCAATGGGGGGGCAATGCTTCCGGTATAAATATTGCTAATATTGATAATACCGGCTACGTACATCCAGACACCATGTGGTGGGATTACTCCATAGGAAATGTTAAGAAGAGACATTTTTCAGAAATATGGATGGACACCAGCGATCCGCTCATGGCTGGTCTGAAACAAAAATCACGCCCACTTGAAGGGCGTTGCGCAAGCTGTCAGTACCGGTCTATCTGTGGAGGGAATTCACGTACACGGGCATGGCAGCTAAGTGGTAACTTCTGGGCAGAAGATCCGGGCTGTTATTTGACCAATAAGGAAATTGGTGTTAATGAGAATTTACATCGATTACAGTTAACCTCATGGTCACATACTAAAACACAACAGGTTTCACCACCAGTATGCTAATACCCAATATATTAAAATCTTCTCTACCGGGAAAAATAGTCGTTATTATCGGCCTGCTAACTTCCAGTTTTTATATTAATGTTCGGGCACAGACAAATGCTGAGCAATTATTTTCCAGATACTGTGCAAGTTGTCATGGAGACAAACGTCTGGGAGATATCGGACCGGCATTATTACCGGAGAATTTGCATCGGTTAAGAAAAAAACAGGCCGCTAAGGTAATAAAAGATGGACGCATTGCAACACAGATGCCCGCCTTTAACAAGCAACTGAATGCTGAAGAAATCCGGTTACTGGTAAAACTAATTTATTCACCACCAAAAACCAGACCGGTATGGGATCGAAAACAGATTAATCATAGTCACATCATCTATCAGCAGGCATACAGGAGAAGCAATGCCCCCTCCGTTAAACCAGTTTATAGCGCTGACCCACTAAATCTTTTTCTGGTTGTAGAAGGTGGCGACCATCATGTTACGGTACTTGATGGCGATAAAATGGTACCAATTAAACGTTTTAAGTCACGCAGAGCGTTACACGGTGGACCAAAATATTCATCTAGCGGGCGCTATGTGTATTTCGCCTCACGTGATGGCTGGATCAGCAAGTTCGATATGTACACGCTGGAAACCGTAGCAGAGACTCGTGCAGGTATCAATACACGTAATGCAGCTGTCTCTGCCGATGATCGTTATGTATTAGTGGGTAATTACCTTCCTCATACGCTGGTATTACTCGATGCCAAAGACCTTAGTTTAATAAAAATTATTCCGGTAAAAGATGATTTTGGTCATTCCTCCCGGGTCAGCGCTGTTTATACAGCACCGCCAAGACATAGTTTTATTGTGGCATTAAAAGATCTGAAGGAAGTCTGGGAAATTAATTATACTGATCATCCCCCTACTGTTTATAAAGGTTATGTACATGATTATAAAATGGCAGAAGGTCTGGCTGAAAAAGGGCGATTTCCTGTACGAAAAATTCCGGTAGACGAATATCTGGATGACTTTTTCTTTGATCAGAATTATAAAGACCTGATCGGAGCATCAAGGAATGGCAATAAAGGCATTGTAATAAATTTAATTACCGGACAGAAAATTGCAGATATTGATTTACCCGGTATGCCTCACCTCAGTTCAGGTATTACCTGGAAATACAAAAATACAACAGTACTGGCTACCCCAAATTTACGCAAAGGAATGGTTAGTATTATTGATATGAAAACATGGAAAATAATAAAGAAAATAAAAACTGATGGCCCTGGTTTTTTTATACGTAGTCATGAAAATTCTCCTTATGCCTGGGTCGATGTTTTTTCTGGTCCGCATAAAGATGAAATGCATATTATCGATAAAAAAACGCTTAAAATTATAAAAACATTAACCCCAGATCCTGGTAAAACATCCTTTCATATTGAATTTAATCGTGACGGTAGTCGCGCACTATTAAGTATCTGGGAGAAGAAAGGAGAAATTATCGTGTATAACAGTAAAACGTTAGAAATTGTGAAACGCCTGCCAATGAGTAAACCGGTAGGTAAGTATAATGTTTATAATAAAATTCATCGTTCCGAAGGCACCAGTCACTAATAACCACACAATAATTTGGAGTACTATCAACACCCGCAAAATTGTCTTTTTTTGCTTGACCTAAGTCATGTACTGAAACACATCACTATAACAAACTCTGTTAAACCTTATACAGGAGGAACAGGGTATGTCACAAACCTTTACTAAATCTATGGCACGTAACATCTTTTATGGTGGCAGCGTGTTTTTCTTTTTACTTTTTATTGCATTGACTGTCGACACAACCGCTGCATTACCTAAACGTGATAACCGGGCTAATTTAACCGAACAGGTTGCATCGGGTAAAAGGCTTTGGGAAAAACACGATTGCATTGGCTGTCACACTATCCTGGGTGAAGGTGCCTACTATGCACCCGAACTGGGTAATGTATATAAACGTTTTGGTAATAGTACTGCTGCTATTAAGGCCTTTATCAAAAGCCGTCCTAAAAATGGTGTACCCGGTCGACGCAGTATGCCCCAGTTTAATATGACAGATAAAGAGCTGGATGCTGTGGCAGCATTTCTGAAATACTCATCAGAAATTAATACCAATAACTGGCCACCGAATATCCAGGGTTAAATTTAATTGCTCAGCTTATTTGAATTAAAATCAACGGAGATTGTAATTATGAAATACCAATCACAGACGGTTGCAAAGCCTTATTTTATTGCAGCCATCGGTTTATTTGTCGGCCAGATTGTCTTTGGTCTGATAATGGGACTGCAATATGTTATGGGGAACTTTTTATTCCCGGAAATTCCATTCAATGCAGCACGGATGGTTCACACTAACCTGCTTATTATCTGGTTACTGTTCGGTTTTATGGGCGCCGCTTATTATCTGGTACCGGAAGAATCGGAAACTGAACTGTTCAGCCCGAAGCTGGCAATTATTACTTTCTGGGTTTTTCTTGCAGCCGGAGTGCTGACCATACTTGGCTATCTACTGGTTCCTTACGCCACGCTTGCTGACATAACAGGTAATAATTTATTTCCCACTATGGGTCGGGAATTTTTAGAACAACCAACTATTACCAAGATAGGTATCGTTCTGGTCGCGTTATCCTTCCTGTTTAATATCGGTATGACAGTATTAAAAGGTCGTAAAACGGTCGTTACTCTGGTGTTATTACTCGGTCTGGTCGGGCTGGCTGTGTTCTTCCTTTTCTCATTCTATAACCCGGATAATCTGGTTAAAGATAAATACTACTGGTGGTGGGTTGTCCATCTTTGGGTAGAAGGTGTCTGGGAGTTAATTCTTGCCGCTATCCTGGCCTTTGTCCTGATTAAAACTACCGGTGTGGATCGTGAAGTGATCGAAAAGTGGTTGTATATTATTATCGCCATGTCGCTAATCACCGGTATTATTGGTACGGGTCATCATTACTACTGGATTGGCACACCTAAATATTGGGAATGGTGGGGTTCTATTTTCTCCGCACTGGAACCTGTCCCCTTCTTTATGATGACGATATTTGCTTTTAATATGGTGAATCAGCGGCGCCGGAATCATCCGAATCAGGCGGCGGTTCTATGGGCATTAGGCACATCAGTAATGGCGTTTCTTGGTGCAGGAGTATGGGGTTTTCTCCACACTCTGGCACCGATTAACTACTATACACATGGCACACAGATAACTGCTGCACATGGTCATCTGGCATTTTTTGGTGCTTATGTGATGATCGTATTAACGATGATTTCCTATGCCATGCCAATGTTACGTGGGCGTGATGCTGCGAACAGTAACCGATCTCAGGTAGCCGAAATGTGGTCATTCTGGTTAATGAGTGTGGCAATGGTATTTATTACATTATTTCTGACTGCGGCTGGTGTTGTACAGGTATATCTGCAACGTTACAGTGATACCCCACTGCCCTTTATGGTTGTACAGGAAAAACTTACCATGTTTTACTGGATGCGTGAAGCAGCTGGTGTCGTCTTCCTGATTGGCCTGATTGTCTATGTATCCAGCTTCTTTATTGGCAGAAATGAACCTGAGCCGGTTGAGGCAAGCTGACGGGGTATTCGGCTTGCTTAACACAGATAGCGGTGAATTTATTCGCACGATGCACGTAAACATTGGCGTCGTTGTGCGAATAAATTAGCAGCTACCGACAGAAAAACCACTCTATAATGTTTTCTTTTTCATTAACTTTTCTTTATTTATCAGGAGTGATGCAATGGATATGAAAGTTGCTAATAAATTAACACTGGTAGATGAACTGCCCTATTACTGTGCTCAGGGTAGTGAAATTGAGCTATTTGAACATGCTTTTCATAATCAGCTTCCGCTCTTAATCAAAGGTCCGACCGGTTGTGGTAAAACTCGTTTTATTCAACACATGGCTGCCAGACTTAACCGGCCTTTATATACCGTTTCCTGCCATGATGATCTTACGGCTGCCGACCTGGTTGGTCGCCACCTTATTGATGATAGCGGCACCTATTGGTGTGATGGCCCGTTAACAAAAGCAGTACGTGAAGGTGCAATTTGCTATCTTGATGAAATTGTAGAGGCACGCAAAGACACCACAGTTGTATTACATCCATTAACCGACGATCGCCGTATTCTACCGATAGAGCGTACGGGTGAAACCCTGCATGCACCGGATAGTTTTATGCTGGTCGTATCCTACAATCCCGGTTATCAGAATCTGTTAAAAGGACTAAAACCCAGTACCCGTCAGCGTTTTATCGGTTTAAGTTTTGATTTTCCGGCAGCGGAAGCTGAAATTGAAATACTTATGGGAGAAAGTAATATCAATCATCAGATGGCGGAGCGACTGGTTTCACTCGCTACTGCTTTACGAACGCTTAAGGATCATGATCTCGAAGAAGCAGCCTCTACCCGATTGCTTGTTTATGCAGCAACACTAATTACCAGTGGCCTGCCGATACAACAGGCCTGCCATGCAGCATTAATAGAACCGTTAACAGATGATGAAGAAACACGTAGCGCGCTGACCGAGGTAGTACATGCCGTACTTGGTGAATAACAACTCTCCTGATCTACATAATACTACCGGTCAGCGACTGGGATGAAAAAAACACGCATACAATTCTATCGTACAATTACCCAGACAGGTTTCTTTCTCCTCTTTGTACTGGCTCCGCCGTTAAATATCTTCCGTTATGACCTGACACAGGGGCTCTTTATTGTACTGGGTCATAACTGGACGCTTGGACTTGATGTAACCAGTGGCAGTAATTCCACGGCGGCACTACACGTGTTGTTTTTTGGTCTGTTACCGGTGGTTTGTATTGCAATCATTTTTCTGTTTATTGCGTGGCGTTGGGGGCGTATTTATTGCGGCTGGTTGTGCCCTCATTTCTCTGTGGTGGAGTGGATTAATAAACTGATGCTACGCGCCTGCGGGAAACCCAGTATCTGGGAAAAGAAAACGTTGCCGTCACTACAACCTGACCAACGTATTGTCCATCCTGACAGGCGTTACTGGCCGGTTACAATTATTATGGTGTTATTATTTTCTATGCTATGGGCAGTAACATTGCTTACCTATTTGTTACCACCATTTAGCATTTATTCAAATTTGTACCATGGCGAACTCACTCGTAATCAGACTTTATTTATCAGTATTGCCACCTTACTATTTTGTATTGAATTTTTCTTTGCGCGCCATTTTTTCTGTCGTTTTGGCTGTGCAGTGGGTGTTTTTCAAAGCGTGGCATGGATGGCGAACCGGCGTGCGATGGTGGTAGCATTTGACACTGACCGCGCACGAGCCTGCCAGTCCTGTAATAATGCCTGTGATAATGTTTGTCCAATGCGTCTGCAACCACGTACCATTAAACGGAAAATGTTCAGTTGTACACAATGTGGTGAATGTCTGTCAGCCTGTACACAGGTGCAGCAGTTTACGCATCAACCACGTTTATTACATTGGGTTAATAATGAAGAGGCAATGCCTATTTCTGCTTCACCTATATCACCACCAGTATCATCCCTTGTTAAACATAGAACAGTAAAAGGCCAGTAGTATGGAAGAATATGTTGGGGAACTCTGGCACAAACTGATTACCCGTGCTGCGGATAATCAGTTCCCTGCTGCTGCAATTAAATTAACAGACATACAAAAAAGTTTAAGTATATTTTTTCGTGCTCTGGGTGGGGATGGTGGTTTGCAGATTGAAGTTGCCGATGCCACACCCAATCCGGGACGACGTAGTCTGTTGCAGCGTATAGCAGGCAGTCAGGCAAAAATTCAACTTGCCTGGCGTGATGAACGTGCTTTAAAATTACCACCGAATATCGCCTGGTTTGAACACACAGAACTAAATAAAGACCTGTATTACTGGCTCGCCTGTCTTGCTGCCATGACAAAAAGTAACCGTGTGTGTTCAGACAGACAACACTGGATGCGACACAATCAGCAGATGACACTGGCTGCGTTCAAACTGTTTCCCGGTATACGTGGCCGCTATCAACGTTTAGTAGAAGCTCATTTATCCCAACGTCAACGCGGCTATCAGCTAAAAACAACCGAGATACAGGCCGAAAAGTGTATTCAGCAAGCATTAAAACAGCCCGGCAGTATCACTCATTTACCTGAAGGGCGTTATTATCCTGCCCCGGTACCTTTATGGTTACACCCGACTCCCCCTTGCTCACCACAAAGTAGCACCGTTGTGGACACGGATGACGAAGCAGAGAGCAAACCTTCACATGAGCTGGAGGATATGGGACGTCGTCAGGCTGAGCGTGTTGAAGAGCCTGACCCCGACCGAGGACTGGTTACGGTACGCATGGAAAATATTTTTACTATGGGTGCATTTGTTAATGTTGATCGTGGCACCGAAGATGAGGAAGATGTTGAACGGGCAAAAAACATTGCTCGTGAGCTGGATAAACTATCCGTGACACACAATGGTAAGGCATCCAGAACCCGGCTCCGGTTTGATCTTGACCTCCCATCCGGCGAAGCAGATGATATCATACTGAGTGACGGCATCCTGCTGCCTGAGTGGGACTGGAAGAAACAGAAATTATTACCGGATCGTTGCCGTATTGTTTCCATGATGGCAAAAAATGCCTTACCCTGTGCACTACCCTCTCATTTAAACCGTACAGCCCGCAGATTGCGTAACCAGTTTCAATCAATGGCACCTGCAAAAACCTGGCACTATGCACAGACTGATGGACAGGATATTGATCTGGATGCCTATATGCGTTATCGCTCTGAGAGAATGGCTGGCCATCGTGTGGGCACAGAAAATCTCTACCGTGAGATGCGTAGCGGCGCACGGGATCTTGCCTGTCTGTTACTTGCTGACCTGTCATTGTCCACCGATACCTACATTAACAATACGCACCGTGTCATTGATGTTATTCGTGACAGCCTTTATCTTTTTGCGGAAAGTCTGAGTGCAACCGGTGACCGTTTCTCCATGCTTGGTTTTTCATCACGCAAGCGCGATCCGGTTCGGGTGCATACCATTAAGAGTTTTAGTGAAAACTATAATGCGGGTATTCGTGGGCGCATCAGCGCCATTAAACCCGGTTATTATACCCGCCTGGGCGCTGCTATCCGCTATGCCAGTCAGCGACTATCAGCAGAAGGTAATGGGCGTCGCTTACTACTGATTCTTACTGATGGCAAACCCAATGATCTGGATCAATATGAAGGACGCTATGGTATTGAAGATACCCGACAGGCTATTGTCAGTGCCAGAAGATCCGGTTTATTGCCTTTTTGTATTACCATTGATAAAAAGGCCAATGACTATCTGCCTTATCTGTTTGGTCAAAATAGCTACATTGTTATTCATCAGCCGGAAAAACTACCACGCGCATTGCCTCGCTTATACAGCCAGCTCACACAGTAAAATTTAAGGATTCTCTGGTTCATTATGTTGTATCAAAAGATGCAACTATCTCATTCTTCAATTAATAGAGGTGCCATTAAATCAGACAGACTATAAAAAAACTGAAATTTCCGGTAAATTCATGGCATACTTGGGAGTACACTAACTGGTGTATCTGGAAATATTTTATAACATAGAATAAGACGAAGAATGAAGATAAATCAAGCAGATATTATCCGGTATAACCTGAAGCAGCATCATCTTTTCTCCGGGTTAACCGATGTGCAGATAGACAGAGTTTATCAATATTGTCAGCGCTATAAACTGGATGAAGGCCAGACTCTATTTAGCCAGGGGGAAACCGTTACGGCATTTTATATGGTACTGCATGGAAAAATGAAGCTGTTTCGTACTTCGCCTGACGGACAGGAAAAAATTATTGAAATTATAAAGCAGGGTAATGTTTTTGCTGAAGCACTGATGTTTACCGACCAGCCTGATTACCCGGTAAGTGCCACCGCATTAACCCAGTCTGAAGTAATAGGTATTAATGCCATGAAGTTTAAGTCCATGTTATGGAATTCCCCGAATACCTGCTTTCTTTTACTTGGCGCAATGAGTTTGCGCTTAAGAACGTTGGTTAACGAGATCGACACATTAACATTGCACAGTGGTACCTGTAGAGTTGCGAATTATTTAATTAACGAAATGCCGGATAACAAGCATAAATTTGAGCTTGATACAGCAAAAAATGTTATTGCAGCAAGGTTATCTATTAAGCCAGAAACTTTTTCCAGAATTATAAAAAACTTAAAGAAAGAAGGAATTATAACCATTGAAGGAAATGTGGTCGATATTCATGATCTCAATGCATTAAAACAGCAGGGTATTCTTTAGGACACCTTTAGAGACTGACTCAAAAGAAGTTAAATATTTTCTAACAGGCGCTGTCTGAATATCTGCACTCGTTTATCTTCCTTCCCTAACATGATAAATAAACCACGCATACACAAACTGGGAACCTGATTATTCCAGTACTTATCAAGTTTTATAATATGCAGAAGAATTTCCATGACTTCGCTAAATTCACTAGACATCATTTTATAACTGCATAAGGTAAAAAGTCTGTCGCAGTCGTTATTGTTCTGTTTAAGATAATGGTTGATTTCTTTCAGTGGTTCAGCCTGTTGCTGGGTTGACAGGAAGATTGCATTTGTCATTAATACTACTGCTTCGTCACTTTCCTTTTGCAGCGGTGTTTTCTCAAGTAGCTGACAGGCCTGTGCATAAGCTTCTTCGCGCATTAAAAGTTTGGCATAGGTCAGTAGAATACGATCATTTTGTGGATCAAGAATAACCAGCTTGTCCATTGCAGAAAATGCTTTTTTTATGCTTCCCTGCTGATAATCAGCAACTGCCTGCGCTAGATCCCGGTCAGATTCACGTGCCAGATATTTATCTAGAATCTTTTTAAACCCTGCCGCTGAATCATAACCATGAACCTGCTCAACCACTTCTCCGTTTATAAAAAGTTTTACCGTTGGTACACTGCTAATTCCGTCACGATCGGCCAGGGCACGTTGCTTTTTAGTATCTACATTTACCAGCAGGAATTCCCCGGCATAATCATTTGCCAGCTTTTCGAGTACGGGCCACAGGCGCAGACAGGGACCGGCATTTTCCGCCCAGTAATTTACCAACACCGGACCTTTATGTGAGTTACCCAGTACCGCTTCATTAAAATTTTTATCTGTAGCTTCAATAATAAACTGGCTCATTCACATCTACCTACTGAGCTACGACGACAGTGTTTGTAATTTGACCAGATAGCATCTTTTAATATTGCTTTATTAAAGATAGCTTCTTCAATTTGAGCATCCTGAAGTGAAGCCCGTGTTAAATTTGCCCGACTAAAATCAGCATACTGACAATCAGCATTATCTAAAACTGCTTTTGTCAGGTTTGCAGAAATTAACATCGTAGAGTGCATTCTGGCATTTCTTAATATTGCGCCTGTCATTACTGAATTATTAAAAATAGTGTGGTCAAGCATGGCCTGCTCAAAACCTGTTTTTATTAAAATGGCATAAGAAAAATCTGCCCGTTTTAGTTGTGCCTGATAGAAATCGGCGTTACTTAAATGTGCATGTTTAAAGTTTGCTTCTGTCAGATTGGAACGGGCTAATTTTGCCTGCTCCAGACTGGCGTTATAAAAATTGGCCTTTTCAGCTTTCACTGCCAGCAACCGTGCCCTGTTTAATCGTGCCGATGTGAAATTTGTACCTGATAAATTTGAAAAATTCAAATCGGCCCTATCAAGGCTGGCATCGGTCAGATTGGCACCTGCAAGATTAATTCCGGTCAATGTTGCTTCGGTAAGGTTTACGGATTGTAGATTCTGTCCTGATTTATCGCAGTTACTCCAGTTCACACGTGGGCGTGGGGCATCATTACAGGCAGCATAGAGCATGAATGGCCATAATACCAAAGAAACCATTAATAGTAGAAACAATCGTTTTGTCTGGGGCAGAGCACTATTTTTTTTCATATTTTATCTAAGGAGTCTCTGATTAAGTTATAAATCGACATTTTACAGTTTAAAAACCCGGCTTCTGTGTTGTAAAATTTCGCAATAGCCCTGCTATTACGCGCATTTTACGCCTTGAATCAGAATATTTTAACCAGCAAGCGGTTCAATCCAGATTCAAACGAGGACATAATAAACTTTAGGACACTTATGTAGGTAAATTCTATTCGACACTTTAATGACTATTTTTAAAAAAACATGATCAAATTCACTAATTGTATCGCTGGTAGAGTAATATACGTCGCTGTACTTTTTACTGTAGTGTTGCTGGTTTTGCCGGTTACATTGCGTATATTTCATAGCATACAGAAGTTAACGGTATTAACTTTGTATATATTTATATTATTTATACCTCGTATCGCTTGTGCATTGAGATCTACGTACAGTCAGTAAGATATCACGATTTTTCTTTTTATCAATTTTATAACAATCATATTTTGACAATGCTTACAAATAAAATACTGTTAATTACCGGTGCCAGTGATGGTATCGGAAAATCTATCACCAGACTTGCCGCTGCGGAGGGTGCCACAGTTATACTGCATGGTAAAAGTTTACCAAAACTTGAACATCTCTATGATGAAATCACCAATGCCGGGCATCCTGAACCATTAATTTATCCTCTGGATCTGGAAAAAGCGACACCACAAAATTTTCAGGAAATGCACGATGCAATAGAAAAGGAGTTCGGTCAACTCGATGGTTTGATCAATAATGCTGGCTGGGTCGGGGTTTCTTGCCCAGTTGATCAGTATGATATTAAACTCTGGCACCAAGTAATGCAGGTTAACCTGAATGCCACTTTTATGCTAACCCGTGCCTGTCTGGGTTTGTTACATAAAGCACCGAAAGCCTCTATTATCTTCACTACTGATAATAAACATACAGCCTACTGGGGTGCTTATGGTGTAGCCAAGGCGGGCGCGCTAGCTTTTATGCAAATATTAGCCGATGAGCTGGAAAATACCAGTGTACGTGTTAATGCGATTGATCCGGGTCCGGTTAGGACGACTTTACGTACACGCGCCTACCCCGGTGAGGACCCGAATGTAAATAAGACACCCGGTAGCGTAGCACCCTATTATATTCGTTTACTTAGCGAGGAATCGAGTACTGTGCACGGCAGAATTCTTCAACTTGATGAAATGGATTCAACGACTGTAGACTAAAGGCCTACAGGTTGTTTTACAACGACCGAAAATCGTTCTGGCGTTACAGCCCGTTATTCGCCATCCCTGAAGCTTTATCGGAAATCCAGTGTCAATGCCACTGGATTCCCGTATCCTGTTAGTAATTTACTCCCTGCCAATACTAATATATTCATACCCCAGTGATTTCATCTGTTCCGGATCGTATAGATTACGACCATCAAAAATAAGTGGCTGTTTTAAATGCCTTTTCATTTCCTCAAAATCCGGACTCCAGAATTTTTTCCATTCTGTAACAATACACAGAGCATCAGCATCATCAAGTGCGTCACAGGTGTCATCACACAGAATTAACCCCTTCAAATCAGGATATATCCGTTTTGCCTCCTCGATGGCTTCAGGATCATAAGCCCGAACGGTGGCTCCTGCATTAATCAGTGCTTCGATCAATACTCGGCTGGGGGCTTCACGCATATCATCGGTATTCGGTTTAAAGGATAGTCCCCATAAAGCAAAGGTTTTACCTGATAAATCGCCCTGATAATATTGATTTATCTTGTTAAACAGTACTTTTTTCTGCCGGTCATTGACATTTTCCACCGCGCTTAGCAGTTCAGCATTATAACCAACTTCTCGTGCGGTACGTTCCAGCGCCTTAACATCTTTCGGAAAACATGAACCACCATAACCGCAGCCAGGATAAATAAAAGAATAGCCGATACGTGAATCAGAACCGATACCCTGCCTGACGTGTTCAATATTTGCTCCCAGATGTTCCGCCAGGTTAGCAAGCTCATTCATAAAACTAATCTTGGTGGCTAACATGGAATTAGCGGCATATTTGGTCAGTTCTGCTGAACGAATATCCATCGCAATAATACGGTCATGGTTGCGATTAAACGGCGAATACATTGCTTTGAGTAGTTCAGTGGTACGGGGATTATCGGTGCCTATGACAATGCGGTCGGGTTTCATAAAATCATCAATGGCGGCCCCTTCTTTCAGAAACTCAGGGTTGGAAACAACATCGAATTCAAGATTTTTACCACGGCTTACCAGTTTTTCGACCATGGTTTTTTTGACTCGGTCGGCAGTACCAACCGGAACCGTAGATTTATCAATGACCACCTTGTAGTCATTCATGTGTTCGGCAATGGATGTTGCGACGGTGAGTACATATTGCAGGTCTGCGGAGCCATCTTCATCGGGCGGCGTACCTACCGCAATAAACTGGAACAGGCCGTGTTCTACAGCTTCGGAAATATTAGTGGTGAAGTTCAATCGACCAGCATTATGATTTTCCTTAACCATGGTTTCCAGCCCCGGTTCATAAATGGGGATTTTTCCATTATTCAGTTGTTCAATTTTATTTTTGTCAATATCGACACAAAGGACATCATTGCCCACTTCTGCCAGGCAGGTGCCTGTTACCAGGCCAACATAGCCCGAACCAAATACGGTGATTTTCATATAATACGTTTATTTATCAGAAGGTTATCTTTCGAATTTATCGTATAAAACGATACCGGTCGGCTATTCTACTCTTTTTTTGCCGTTATTTCTGTCTGCCATAGACATCATCAAAACGGACAATATCATCTTCACCCAGATAACTACCCGTTTGTACTTCAATGAGTTGCAGTGGAATTTTACCAATATTTTCCAGCCGGTGCTTGATGCTTGGCGGAATATAGGTAGATTCGTTTTCCGAAAGAATAAATTCCTCTCCATCACGGGTAACTTTGGCGGTACCGTTGACGACAATCCAGTGTTCCGCTCGATGATGGTGCATTTGCAACGACAGTACCGCGCCGGGGTTTACGGTAATGCGTTTCACCTGAAAGCGGTCGGCCGCATCAATACCCTGATAACAACCCCAGGGACGGCAAACGCGTTTATGCAGCAGGACTTCACTACGATTTTCGCTGCTTAGTTGTTCGACAATAATTTTAATATCCTGTACCTGATCACGATGGGCGACCAGCAGGGCATCGTCGGTATCAACAATAATCAGATCTTCTACTCCAAGCGTAGTCACCAGTTTTGTATCGGCACGGACATAGCAGTTGCGGGTGGCATGACTTTTGATATCGCCAATCAGAATATTATCATTTTCATCCAATTGACCGATGTCATGCAATGCGGACCAGGAGCCGACATCACTCCAGCCGATATCCACCGGAATAACAACCGCATTATCCACTTTTTCCATAATTGCATAATCAATGGAATCACTTGGGCAATGCCCGAAATCTTCAATGCCGATACGGATAAAATCCATATCACGGTTGGCTTTGGTGCAGGCCTGCTGGCAGGCCTGATAGATTTCCGGGGCATATTGTTCCAGCGCATTAAGATAGGCGGAAGCCTTAAACATAAACATGCCGCTGTTCCAGTAATAACTACCATCGTCAAGATAGCGTTGTGCATGCACCTGATCGGGTTTTTCAATAAATTGATCCACCGGATAGCAGACTTCGTTGCCCTGTCCTGATTGAGCATGAATATAACCGAATCCGGTCTCCGGGCGGTCGGGAATAATGCCGAAGGTGACAAACTGCCCCTGCTCGGCCTGTTGCTCACCCGTTGCCAGCGCCTGATGAAAGGCGTCAACATCTTGAATAACATGATCAGCCGGTAACACCAGCAGTACCGGGTCATCCCCTTTTTCCTGTGCGGTAATAGCAGCCAGTGCAATGGCGGGTGCGGTATTTTTACCAACAGGCTCGAGAATAATATCACTCTGGCTAATGCCGGTATTGTGAACCTGCTCCGCCACCATAAAACGGTATTCCTCATTACAGATAATCACACAGCGACTAATGGCCGGGGCCACAGTCAGACGGTTAATCGTATCCTGTAGTAAAGAGGTACCGTTAATTAACGGCAGTAGTTGTTTGGGGTGCATTTTTCTGGATAACGGCCATAGGCGCGTACCGGAACCACCAGATAATATTACTGGTAAAATCATTATGTTAGCCTTTATTTCTAATTGTTATTGGTAAATATTTTTCTGTTCTTTTATTGCCTGATTAGCTTATTGCCTGATTAGCTCCGCCCGGATGTATCTATACCTCTATAAATAGATGGATTTGTATTGGGTAAAATACATAACGTTAATCCCGCCAGCCGGTAATTTTTCTGATACAGGCCTGATTCAGTGCCTCTGCCCGTTGCATCGTATCCGCTTCATTATAGCAACGAAATTCGGGGGCATTGCCGGAGGGACGTAAATGGATAATTTCATTATTGCAGAAGTGGATACGCAGACCATCTGTTGTGTCCACGGACTGTACCTTTCCACATAAGTCACCAAACTCTGCTTCGATTGCCTGATAACGGTTATCACTATCTGCCAGTTGAGTGAGTCTTTGTTGTGACAACTTTGTCGGGAAATCTTTGACCCGACCACTGGCAGTGTAACGTGCTGGTAGTGATTTGGTGAGTGAAGTCAGGGTGCAGCGCCGTGCCTTTGCATCGGCAAGTAAAGACACAATAACGATCACCGCATCACGAGTGGGTAAGGGTTCAAGTGTTCGTTCCTCTTTTTCAATAGATGTAGCCAGCAGGAAACCACCATTGGCTTCATAACCGGCAACGTTAAGCGCTCCTCCCGCTACCAGATCCTGCATTGCGGCAATAACATAGGGGGAACCGATTTTTGTTCGTCTCACTGATTGAAAGCGGTTGCATTTTTCAACCGCAGAGTTACTACTGACCGGTGTAATAATATGGTCGATATTCAGATAGCTGGCACAGAGAATGCCTGTGATATCCCCGCGTAACCACTGACCGGTTTCTGTACCAACCAGAGGCCGATCTGCATCCCCGTCGGTGGAAACAATGGCATCAAGGGAATGTTGCTGTACCCAGGTTCGTGCCAGAACAATGTCCTCTTCACGAATCGCTTCTGTATCGACAGGAATAAAATGGTCACTGCGCCCAAGACGGATAACTTCTGCCCCCAGATCGGTTAACAGACTGTAAATTATATCGCGACCAACACTGGAGTGCTCATACAGACCGACACGCATTCCCTCAAGTGTGTCGGCGTTAAAAAATGTCAGGTAACGCTGTAGGTAACTTTTTTCTGCCTCCGAGTTTAATTCTCCCAGGTAATCTTCTGCCCTGACAAAATTGCCATCCTGAGTAAACATGCCATCTTCTATATTAACAAGCTGATGGCTAATACCCTGTTCATCCGCCTTCAGGATCTCCCCTTCTGCGGTATTAAATTTAATGCCATTACGATCATCTGGTATATGGCTACCCGTTACCATTATGGCCGGAATTTTTTTCTGCAGGCCATAATAAGCAATCGCTGGTGATGGAATGTGGCCGCAGTAAACTGGCCGACAGGCTGAATCTTTTATGGCGCGGGCAACCGCATTCATAATACGTCCGGTGCTACGACGAAGATCCCCGGCAATAGCAATATTACTGCCTTTCTGTAACTGCCCCTGAGTATCCAGATACTGTAAAAAGGCACGCGTATAGGCATAACAGATAAGATCAGTCATCGCAGTAACCCGACCACGGGCACCACTGGTTCCAAACGAAACCCCACTGGTTTGCATTAGTGTTGCAATACGACAGGGATTGGTAATTAATACATTTTCATTAGGCATAAAATATCTGTAATATGTGATGAATGGAGAAGTAAACTGATTCTGACTTATTTATTCGCCAATGCAATAGTATTTGTTGATAGCTTGCAAAAAACTGTCTACAATAGACCTGATCTATTCAAAGATCGCCCAAATGTCCCAAAATAGAAGTTTGATATGGCTACCTGTGTGTCGGTAACGTGTCCGACTGCACGTACGTTATATTATTACAATAAATCCGTTAATGACCTTTTAATGATGACACAAACTATCTCACTACGCTTTTTAATGCTCTGCTTTTTTCTGTTGCTATGTTCCGCATGCTCTACCATTAAAAATATGAGCTTACAGGAAAAGGTAAAACCCTGGGAAAAAGATATTCTTGCACAAAAAACCATGCAAATTCCTTCGGATGCCATGTTTAACTTCACCGATGAACACATTTTTTCCAGTAAAGAGGCGTCCACCGGTGGCAATAGTGTTGGTGGCGGTGGATGTGGCTGTAACTAATCGATACCGGACACAGGGAAACACAGGGACAATACAATGAGATCAATTAAAAATAAACTAACCATTGCGACCTGCACTTTACTTTCACAACACAGTGCTGGCGTTGTCGCACTGGAAAATGCATGGGATATCGATGCTTCCTATTTAAAGTACAGTGAAGCGGATGATCGTATTTCTGTTGATAAATATATTGTCAAAGCCGGTGGTGATGTTTCAAATTATGACAGAGTAAATCTAACGGCAGTGCTTGATACCATGTCTGGCTCCACTCCATCTGGTGCGGTAAAGCAGAGTACGGTTTCTTTTACCGGAGCCTCCGGTGGGGGTAGCGGCCCGATTGAAACCAATGCCTCTGCATTATCAAAGTTTAGCGACACACGCACAGCTTTAAGTATGGCCTGGACCCACGCCCACGCTAATAACTGGACACTGGACTATAATGGCGCTGTTTCAGTTGAAAATGATTACCGCTCCTATAGTGGCGCAATCACTGTCAATAAAGAAACCGCAGATAAAGAATATAAGTTTACTGCCGGTATCGCAGGAACCTTTGATACGATTTTTCGTGTAGGAAATGGTAATACTCCGGTTCCACTTAGCAAAATCAAGGATAATCTGTTTTATGGCGAAGGTAAAAAAGACACAACCGATATTATCCTCGGTTTAACACGTATTATTAACCGCAGAACCATTGGTCAGGTAAATCTGTCATACAGTGTTGCCAAAGGTTATCTGACCGATCCGTATAAAGTTTTCAGTGTCGTTGATATAAACAGCAATAAAGCTTACGATAGTTTTTATGAAAGCAGACCATCCACTCGCAAACGAATGGCACTAACTTTCCACCTTAATCACCAACTGTTTCCTGTTAATGATATTATCCAGTTGTCCTATCGCTATTACACGGATGACTGGAAAGTAAAATCACATACCGTTCGATTTAACTATCACCATCAATTTGGTGGCAGGCAGTATTTTGAATCCGGTATCCGGCTGTATCATCAGTCCAAAGCTTTTTTCTACCAGAATGAATTTTATGCAGTGGTTGAAAATAATCCGGCAGCTCCCAGCATACCGGATACCTTCCCGCAATACATCAGTGCCGATTACCGCCTTGATAGCATAGACAGTGTTACTCCAGATTTGCGTTATGGTATCGAAACTGGTCCAGATGGCCTGTTACGGATCAGACTGGCCTATATGTATCAGTCATTTAGCACATCTGAATTTAGTATCAATAAGGCAATTATTTTTCAGATAGCCTATAACAAACTTTTTTAGACTACCTTCATTACACTGCGCCATTGGTTGCCGGGTCTTCATTGATGGGTGGCGAACCGGGGTCAATATAACGGCTCGGTTGAGCCGGATCAGCATAGGACGTTAAGGGCTCCGGATTATCCTGATCGATAATGGCCTGTGGCACAACACCAAAATATTTATATATTGTTGCAGCCACTGACATTGGTTCAAATTCATAACTACCCGATGCTGGCTGGGTAAACTGGCTATCTTCCCCAGCATTACCGACTCTAACCGTTTTCCCCACCACTTTCCCAAGTGCATCATTACCCTTTATGGTTCTCAGATTTGGCTGTGTCCCACCCAGGGTATAAAAGTTCTGATTATTACCGTGGTTCCAGCCTAATGAATTATTCAGGTTTACCCGGCGACCAAAATCACCAAATACATTAATAATAATATTATTGGTCGGGCGGTTTAATGCATTAATTTGTGTGGGTGAATTATGCGAATACTTGATATGCATCATAGCAACCCGTAACGCATCAAATACCTGACGCATACGCCCCGGATAACGGTCAACACCATTATTGTGGTCATCCCAGCCACCAAAAGCACCCCCTACTGTAGTAAATAGTGTGCCAGGATTTTCAACTGCCAGAGTCACGGCGGCACGTAAACTACGACCAACTGATGTGTTCGGATAGGCAAGAACCGTACTGCCGCCATTCGCCGTAATATCAGCCAGACCAGTCAGTGTGGGCAAGACAGATAAATTTGCACTGGAAAAAACATTCATTGCCTGCGCCAGATCCTGACGTAATCTGAACGCCTCAATCACTTCGGCATAATTACGTCCTGATTCGGCGATGCTTTTCTGTACAAGTGTATCCAGCATTTTATTTTCCGCCACCGGGTCTGCAACGGGGTTAGGCAAATCACGTGTAAACGGGTTGCTTAAATCCTGACTCACCGATATACCATTAAATAGAAGAGGTACACTAACACTGGAGTCTTTATCAAAAATTCTTGTATCTCCATCGAGAATAGAGACAAAAGGCATAACCAGTTTTTCTACATCATTAATTGCGGTGCCATCTGCTAATCTTGTATTGCTTTCAAACAGAGAACGGTGTTGTGAAATTAACGCGGCAAGTTTGTAGCCGAAACCGGGAGCCAGATCAATATCCAGTGAACCTTTCTGGCTCATTAATATATTTTCACGATGCGACTGTGATGTGTTTTTACGTTTCATCATGGTACGGTAAACTGACATATGCCCCTGTGAAACCAGAAACCCCATATCATCCCCGCCTGCTCCCCGATCAGCTTCGTTATTAATTCCTGATTTATTAGACCCCCAGAAACCTCGCGGCGTAACAAGACCATTACCGGTGAGTGATTGTGGATCTAAAATACCTGGAAAAAAATCAGCATATTTCGTTTCCGAGTTTTGTTCAATGTTAGCAATATTGGACAAATTTCCAGCAAGTTCCGATGGCCCGCCATATAAAAAAATATTAATAACCTGTGGCATTACAGCTGGAACACTGCTGGCATTCATGTTTATTGCTGCATAATTAATCGCGGCATCAGCATTTTTATACATTGATGACAGAGAAAAAGACTGGGGGAGAATAGTCGCACCACCTGCCGCAGCCAATGTTTTTAAAAATATTCTACGATTCATAATCATCCCTTTGTGTTAAGTAACCGATGGAAAATAATATAGCTCAGGTAAACGTGAAATATAGTCCAGAACATCTTCTGTCAGATCAAGATATCTATATTGCTTGATAACCTCACTATCAACTTTCTGCACCGTAACTGTGTCAGTATAATTATGCACATTGACCAGGTAGTTATATAAACCCTGACGCTCTGTTGTTGTTGCCCGCCGATGTAGCGTATTGAGAAACAGATAGTCAATATAATCATTCAGTGACAGGTTTTTAATAAAACCAGATAGTTTACGGTTTTCATCATAAATCAGTCCCGCTCCTGCTTTATTCACACCGCCACTATAGCTGGATGTATTCAGGAACAGATCTTTGCGAATCGCTTTATGGTAATTACCGAAACTTAATGCATCCAGTGGAACACCTGGCAGGCGACCAATTTTTAATGACATGGCATTCCAGTTCATCCCGCCAAGATAAGTTGCACTATTCTGGTTGGATTGCATATCCATAAATATTCTTTTCCCAACCCGCCCTGCATTTGCCTTCACATCCCACTTTAAAGTATCCAGTAGTGGCAGAAAACTTTCTTCGAAAGATTTGGGTCGTTGAGTATTTAGCAGATATTCACGAGAGAATAAAATAGCGGTAAAAATATCTTCGTAGGTTTTCGGGTTCGAATTGATAATCGCCTGCCTGACAGCCAGACGTTTCTGCTTTAATACTTTACCGGGAAAGAAATAATTAATAATAACTTCTACTGCACGAGGCATAAGTAAACTGTGTCCCGCCACCACATCATAAACATCATTACAACTTGTCACAAATGATTTATTCAAGATTAACTTTGGCGTTGTGTTCGGATAATCAGTCCGGCTAATCAGGTAATCATCACTGGCACGGGTCAAAAATAGATCCTTACATGCGATACCAGCATTTTCGATAGAAGTCGGCAAAGTGGCAATCAATGGAAACTTTGCCTTCTGTGCCTCGGTTAAACGACCATCCTGAAACAGGCCAAGATAATTTTCAAATGCTTCCAGTGCGGCATTCTGAGGAGTACGGGCAACACGCCAACGTGCCAGAGAAGGTAAATTAGCCCGTACCATTTGTTTGATAGTTGAACGTTTTTTAATATTACTACTGAGAAATCGATACATCCGCTGTACATCCAGCATATCAGCACTTTCCATTTCTTCAGCCGGTGAATACATGACGGTATTCGCCAGAAAATAGGCCATCCAGTTTACATATAAATCTCGGCTGATGGGATAGTCCTTGATACGAGCCAGCGGCAGCTGACGTGGACGCTGATTACTTTGCAGGTCGGTTCTTGTATCAAATTGGTACCTTGCCTTTGCCATATCAGGATTACTTAAATCGGCATCCAGTCCATCAATGGCCCGATCGTACTGATTAATGCTGTCCAGACTCAGGTTACGTGATAACTGTCTGCGTGTATCATTGATGAAGTTTGAATTTCGTGGACGCAGTGTTTTCATTCCGGTAGAAAAATCAAAAAACTGGTCGGCTGTAATCCCCCTGAACAAAGTACCGTAGAGTTTACTGGCTACCTGATATTGTTTTTCGGGTGCTAAGTTATTAAATTCCTGCTGGCTCAATGCAGCCGCTGCGCCACCAGCCTTGAATCCTGTCTGTCCACCGGGGGTACCGGGATCACAGGCAATCAGGCTAATTGATAATAAAACAATTACCGTTGTAGATTTAAGCAGGCAAAAAAAATGTCTGGGCATCATTGTGTCTTCCCTCGTATTAATCCATTACAGCGGAATACGGTTCGTGTTTCGTTAGTTTTTACGCCAGGTACCGGGCGAGCTTGTATTATTTCTACCTGACTTTTATTTTTCGCTAAAATGATGCTTCTTTATATAACGAAGAGGCATCTATTTTGGCAAATTTAGTCTGTGCAAACAAAATAGTCTTTATTTTTGCAACATTATTTTTTAATTTTAATTTCTTTTTTAGCAGCAGGAGTATGCGCTAACATTTTGAATTTAAACGATATAATATAACATCATATCTATTTATTAAACTGAATCTTATATTTCAGGTAGCCAATAATACATGAATTAAGTCAAAACTGTTGAAAAAATGACAAAATATAGAAATTAATAAGAAAACTACCCGCATAATTTCCCGAATAGAACAGATTGCCACAATAAACGACAGGATCAAAAACCTGGTCCGCAAAAAGTACTCAAAGATATGAATATTAGTTATATATAAAATATAATCTATACTCATTTTATTATTAATAGAAAGAATCTACTCGGAAGATACAAATGAAAAAAACATTAATTACTGGCGGTGCTGGTTATATTGGCTCACACACCTGTATTGAATTTTTAGAAACCGGCCGTGATGTACTGGTTTTTGACAATCTGTGTAATTCCAGCAGGGAATCACTACGCAGAGTTGAATCCATTACTGGTAAATCAATTGAGTTTATTCAGGGTGATACGCGCGATAGAAAGTTATTACGCACTCTGTTTCAGCAGCATGATATTGGCTCAGTTATTCATTTTGCGGGTTTAAAATCTGTTGGGGAATCCGTCACTATCCCACTTAGCTATTATGATAATAATATTAATGGCAGTCTCATTCTGTTTGAAGAAATGGCTAATGCGGGGGTAAAAAATATTGTATTTAGTTCCTCAGCAACAGTTTATGGTGACCCACATAGCGTACCGATAAAAGAAGACTTCCCTCTTTCAGCGACTAATCCTTATGGGCGCTCAAAACTGATTATTGAAGAAATACTGGAGGATGTATTTATTTCGGATAAAGACTGGAAAATTGCCCTGTTACGTTATTTTAACCCGGTAGGTGCACATAGCAGTGGTCTGATTGGTGAAGACCCCAACGGTATACCCAATAATCTGATGCCATTTATTTCACAGACGGCTGTAGGCTTACGTAAAAAACTCAACATATTTGGTGGGGATTACGATACGCCTGACGGTACCGGGGTACGTGATTATATTCATGTAGTCGATCTGGCCAAAGGCCATCTAAATGCAATTTCGGCATTAGAAAAAAATTCTGATGGGCATGTGCTGACGGTCAACCTGGGTACCGGCCGGGGTTATTCGGTATTAGACATGGTAAAAGCATTTGAAAAAGCATCCGGTAAAACAGTTGCCTATGAGATTATTGCCCGTCGTGCGGGTGATATTGCCATGTGTTATGCCGATCCATCACTGGCAAAAACCCAACTTGGCTGGCAGGCTGAATTTGGTATTGAACGCATGTGTAAAGATACCTGGCGTTGGCAGTCACAGAACCCACAGGGGTATAAATAGATATGAATTTGCAACATTAATTTAAAGGATATCTAAATTAATAAGAACTTTCTTAATCCAACTGGTCTGAAAAATATAGCGGGGGGATCGAATTTTAATGACTTAAATTACAGCACACAAACCTGAATAATAGTCCCGAATTATGGTCCCGAATTATAGTCAAATATATAGAATGTTAGTCGTGCATAACTGTATAGGGGAGGAAGCTTGCTTATGCAGAATCATAATGGTGACAAGATATTGATATTATTAGAACATATTCCCGATGACATTACCGAAGATGATATTGCCGATCTTATTGACCATATGGAGAATATGAATGCCATCCATATTATTCATGATAAAAACGGTGCTGAACACAGTTATGCCTGGATAGAGCTTAAAGATAAATCCTGCACCCAGGCTGGATTAAATGCAATTTGTAATGTACTGAACCATCGCTATTTTAAAGATTATAAAATACAGGCGTATCCGGTATTATTTTCACACCATTAATTTTTTTGACGCATTGCAAACTGACGGATAATCATTAAACTTAGGGAGGTTATCAAAATCAGTATCTGGTAGTAAGATGGATGACAGCTATTGTTTTTTAAGGAGCTCCCTGATTCATTTATGAATTAATTGTCGTCTTCTTTAGCTCCACCCTTTAATAATTTTTAACTGAAATAAAACAAGGTAAATAGTAATGACTAAGACAGACAAAAAAACCACGGGAAAAATAAATTCGGGAAAAAAAGCAGCAACGAAGAAACCGGTTGCGAAAAAAACAACACAAAAACCTGCGGTAAAGAAAAAAACAAAATTGGCGACTGACACTAAAAAATCGACTACAAAAAAAACAGCGAAAAAAATTGCTGCAAAACCAGCGAAAAAATTTATTGTGTCGCATGAACAGCGTTTTCACATGGTTAGTGAGGCAGCCTATTTTCGTTCACTGAGTTTTCAGGCAGCCAGCCCGGTAGAAAACTGGTTTGAAGCAGAAAAAGGTATTGCACTGATTTGTGAGATCCACTGATGCATCTAATGCGATGATCACCGTTCTCCTTAGTACTAAGGAGAACGGTGATCTGAACTTTCTCAGGTAATTACATCGGGTTTGGTACGGCCAGTGAGGTGCTTTATGTCTGCCAGACTTGTCGACAATTCGATAAGCCCCGCCAGCAACTCCTGCGGTGTGCGTTTGAAAGATAAGCGGATTTTTTTAGTATCCGTTTCCGTCTGTTCAATATAAACCCGTAAGGTAGCACCCTGAGTTCCAGTGCCGGACAGACGATAGATAATACGTGCACCATTGGTGAAGAAAATCCGAATTCCCTGATGCTGGCTCTCACTGCCATCAACCGGGTCGATATAGGAAAAATCATCACACAGGCTTATTTCATAGGAACCATATTTCTTACCCTTGAGTGACTCTGCATGATCACGAAGATGTCTGATAAGAGCATCAGCTTTCTTACTGCTGATCGCTTCATAATCGTGTCGGGTATAAATATTACGGCCATATTGTAACCAGTGATCGTGTACCAGTTTAACTACCGGTTGCTGCTTTACAGCCAGAATATTCAGCCAGAACAATACCGCCCACAAACCATCTTTTTCGCGTACATGATTCGAACCGGTACCAAATGATTCTTCACCACATAAGCTGATTTTGCCGGCATCAAGCAGGTTGCCGAAAAATTTCCAGCCAGTCGGGGTTTCATAACAGGGAATACCCAGTACTTTTGCCACCCGATCAACAGCCTGACTGGTCGGCATTGAACGCGCCACGCCGCACAAACCTTCCGCATAACCGGGGATCAGCGTAGTATTCGCCGCCAGTATTGCCAGGCTATCGCTCGGAGTAACGTAGAAATGACGACCAAGAATCATATTTCTGTCGCCATCGCCATCTGAAGCGGCGCCAAAATTCGGTGCATCAGCCGCATACATTTTTTTAACCAGTTTTTTTGCATGAACCAGGTTAGGATCAGGATGTCCGCCGCCGAAGTCGGCCATCGGCACTTCATGAATAACTGTGCCTGCTGGTGCCTGTAGACGTTTTTCAAATATCTCTATTGCATAGGGTCCGGTAACAGCATGCATGGCATCAAAGCAAAATTTAAATTCGGCACTCTGAACATAGTCACGAATCAGCTCAAAATCAAAAAGTTTTTCCATCAGATCGGCGTAATCTGCCACCGAGTCAATGATATGAATTTTCATCTCACCCAGGGTGAGCTCACCAATATGGTCCATATCAATCGCGTTGGCATCAATAATTTTATAATCACTTATGTGCAGACTTTGCTGATAAATGCTTTCCGTTATTTTTTCAGGTGCCGGTCCGCCATTATCAATATTATATTTAATGCCGAAATCTTCATCAGGCCCGCCGGGATTGTGGCTGGCAGACAGGATAATACCGCCATTAGCTTTATACTGGCGGATAATATTGGAAACAGCAGGCGTTGATAAAATACCATTGCAACCCAACAGGATTTTTGCAACCCCATTTGCGGCAGCTACACGCAGAATAATATGTATGGCTTCACGGTTATAATAACGTCCATCACCACCAAGCACCAGTGTCATACCCTTAGTATTATCCAGTGCATTAAAAATAGACTGGACAAAGTTTTCCAGATAATTTTCCTGTTTAAAGACAGTTACTTTTTTTCGTAAGCCGGATGTACCAGGTTTCTGGTCGGTAAACGGGCTGGTTGAAATGGTGTGTATTCTCATTACTTATCCACTGTATTGATAATAAATCCGTTGCTTTCTGTACCTTCCTGCAGGAAGTCATGGTAACTTTTTACCAGTACCGGTATCTGTGACAGCGTAGGCGCACCATCCATTAATAATACCAGTGAAACAATTTCAAATATCTGTTCGATGGTAATACCGCTTTTCATTGTCTGATGAAAATGCAATCGAATCTGTGCATGATCCTGCCTGACAATCGAAATAGCCAATGCCGTCATTTCACGTAACTGTGATTTTTCAATTTTTTTTGAATAACTGAAACGTTTCCAACTTGCTATCCAGTCATTATATAATACAGTTTCTTCATTCTGACACGATAACATAAATAGTACCACATTATTTATCAGGCATTTATTCTTGTCTGTGGCACCCAACTTTTCTACATTTGCAGTATGAATATCAATACAACGCTGACATTTTTTATACAGGGCAAGACCAAGTGTGATGAGCTCTTTTTCAAGCCGACCAAGTTTGCCTTTTTTTGTACTCTCCTGTGAGAGCTCGTCGATAATTTCAAGAAATTCCTGGAACCCGTACTGATTGGCTTCCCGAAAATATTCAGGGAAGTTTATGGTATGTTCAGTAGTTTTTTTTGCCATAATGACGCCTGATAATATTTGCTGTTATTCGCTATTGTATCAATCTGTACTATTTCATATTCAGACACAGTAATAAGGAACCCTCTGATTACCGTTCTCTTTAAGTACTAGCAGGATGGAGATTTCAGTAATAAGTTATAAAGTCAGAGATTCCTAATTACTACCGGTATCTGCTGCCTTATCAACAAACCAGTGATTTTCTCCAATGCAGTTAATGGGTAATCGTTTACCGCTTTTAATTTTATTTAATGCAACATTTTTTCCCCTGCCAGTAACAAGGACTATTCTGCATCGGGCTGATTGCAATGCCGATAGACCCAGTGATACGCGTTGTGGCGGTGGCTTTGGAGCATCAAATACCGGCACCACTGCACGCTTATCTGTTAATGCCAGATTACCTGGAAACAGACTAGCGGTATGACCATCCTCCCCCATACCAAGAAGAATAATATCAAAAACACTGAATGAGTAAATCCTGTCAGCATATTCCTGTGCGGCTTTTTCGGGTCCTTTTTCTGCTGGAACAGGATAGAAAAAATGCCGATATTCAGCTGCATCCTGGGCGAATAGTGTAGTCATAATCATTGTGTCATTACGTTCAGGGTGACCCTCCGGTAAACATCGCTCATCACCCATAAACCATTTGATTGATTGCCAGGGAAGCTTGCGTGCGGAAAGTTTTTGCAGACAACCTGCCGGTGTGTTCCCACCGGGCAAAGCGATATGACAGTATGGCTGTTGTTTCAGGCAGTCATTGATTTCCCGTTGGACAAAATCTGCCGCTGCTTCTGCAAGCTGATCCGAATTTTCAAAAACACAATAATGTAGCAAAGACGACATAATAGTAGTCAATATTTCTCTAAGTTGGTATATGCCAGCCGCTAACACAGTTTTCGGTTAGTTTATCCATTTTGGAAATATCCCAGGTTCCGGAATGGTAACGGTCAATCGAGACACGATTCTTCCATGCCTGTAAAATTGGTTCAATAATTGCCCAGGATTCATTTACCTCGTCGGCACGGGAAAACAGGGTCCCATCACCAATTAGTACATCATGCATCAGTACTTCATAGGCACTGGCAACAGAATCTGCATTAGCATAGGGAGCGCGCATAACCATAACTTCATTATCGGTAGTGGGTCCGGTTTTTTTTGCATTAATACGTAAAACAATACCGCCGTCAGGCTGTAGTCTGAACACCAGGGAATTGGCAGTAGGAATGGAATTATGATTGTTAAACAAATTAAAGGGGGGGCGGCGAAAGCGTATCATTACCTCAGAAACACGCTTTGGCAACCGTTTACCGGTACATAAAATAAAGGGAACTCCCTGCCAGCGCCAGTTATCAATATGAAAACGAACCGCAGCAAATGTTTCGGTAACAGAGTCGGGTGAAACGCCATCCTCTGCAACATAGGAAGAAACTTCTTCGTCATCAATTTCGCCTTTTGTGTATTGTGCTGCAACCGTTAGCGCATCAATATTTTCAGGCTTAAATTTGCGTACCGCACGTAATACTTTCATTTTCTCATCACGTACTGCATCCGCAGTAAATTCAACCGGTGGTTCCATTGCGACCAGTGTCATTATCTGCATAATATGACTCTGTATCATATCGCGAAGTGCACCGGATTTTTCATAGTATTTCGCCCGATATTCAATTCCTAATGTTTCCGATACAATGATCTGTACATGATCAATATAGTTTCGATTCCATAGAGGTTCCATAATGCCATTGGAAAAACGATAAACCAGCAAGTTCTGTACACTCTCTTTGCCCAGATAATGATCAATACGATAAATCTGGTTTTCATGGAACTCGCTATGTAATGCTGTATTCAGTGCCCGCGAGCTTTCCAGATTCATACCAAATGGTTTTTCTATAACAATCCGGCGGAAACCTTCGTCCTCATTAATAATATTTGCTTTACCCAGACCGGCTGCTACCCGACCATACCATTCTGGAGGAATTGCACAGTAAAAAATAGCATTTTTTTTGCCATTAATAGTTTGCAGTGATTCAGCTATTCCACTATAGGTTTGCTCATCGGCCAGATCACCGGGTACCATAACCAGTTTTTCACAAAATTTTTCCCACTTATCCTGATCGTGTGTAATTTGATGTGAAGACATTTTGAGTCCATCAAATAAAAGCTGTAACCAGACTTCGCGGCTACGTTTGTTAACAACACCAATAATACGACTATCAGGATGAACCATGCCACAGTTAAGCATACGGATCAGGGCTGGCATTAATTTACGTTTGGTCAGATCGCCGGTAGCACCGAAAATAACGATGTTAGTGGCTTCGGCCTTTTCTTTGCCAGTCATGGGTTTCGTATTTTCTGTTTGCATAGTCATATTATTACTCGTAAACGTTATTGTATTTTGAACGGATGATTATTTTCTGGATTTATTTTCTGGATTCATTTTTTTGCCGGCCTGATAGCGTGACCACCAAATCCAGCACGCATGGCATTCAGCACTTTACCGGCATAGGATGGTTGCTGACGACTACGAAAACGCATCTGTAAGGCAAGTGTTAGTACCGGCGCAGGTATGCCCTGTTCAATGGCATCCTGCACTGTCCAGCGGCCTTCACCGGAGTCGTCTACATAATCACTTAAGCTGGCCAGTGACCGGTCATGTTGTAATGCATCACTAACCAGATCCAGCAGCCAGGAACGTACCACACTGCCCTGTTGCCAGATTTGAGAAATCTGTGCTGTATCCAGATTCATTTCAGCTTTATTCTGCATCAGTTCAAAGCCTTCTGCATACGCCTGCATCATGCCATATTCAATACCATTGTGAACCATTTTGACATAATGTCCGGCACCAGCAGGACCAACGTGTCCCCAGCCACTATTTTTCGCCGGAGCGAGTGATAACAGGGCGGGTCGGAGAATGGCAACGGCTTCATCGCTACCCCCCACCATCAGACTATAGCCATTAGCCAGCCCCCATACCCCACCAGAGGTACCACAATCAATAAAATGAATATTTTTTTCAGCTAGTTGATTAGCCCGCTGCTGGGAATTTTTATAATTTGAATTACCACCATCAACAATAATATCCCCGGCCTCAAGCCCGGCGGCCAGCAGTTTTTCAATACTGTCATCGACATAATTATGTGGCACCATTAACCAGACGACACGCGGAGAAGACAGTTGCTCGATCAGTGAATCGAGTGTTTTTGCTGCAAGAATATTGTCATTTTCTGCCGCCAGCGATTCGGTGGTAGCCGTATTCACATCATAAACCACAAGCTGATGATTATCGGCTGCCAGACGTCTGGACATATTTGCACCCATTTTACCGAGTCCGATCATTGCCAGTTTCATTATTGATACTCCTGCTAGATTAATTTGATAAATTAACTGAATTACAGTTTCCAGATATCCTCGTTATACTCAGATATGGTTCGATCGGTAGAGAAGAAACCACTACAGGCTGTATTACTTATACTCATACGTGTCCAGGTAGTACGATCCTGGAAACATTCACCCGCCCGTTGCTGACAGTCTATATAGGACCGAAAATCTGCCAGCGTTACCCAGGGGTCATCAGGGCTGCGTAGCGAGGCTAAAATATCATTAAAAATATTCGGTTCAAATAAATTAAAGTGGCCACTATCCAGTAAATGCATCACTGCCTGTAAATCTGTGTCATTATCAATAATATCCTGCGGCATATAGTTACTGTGCAAGGCCTGAACTTCTTCGGCTATAAGTCCAAAAAGAAAAAAGTTATCTTCCCCAACATGCTCAAGAATTTCTATATTGGCACCATCATAGGTACCAATGGTGATTGCACCATTCATAATAAATTTCATATTGCCGGTGCCGGATGCTTCTTTGCCAGCTGTGGATATCTGCTCGGATAAATCCGTTCCCGGACAGATAATCTCCATCGCCGAAACATTGTAATTTGGCAGAAAGGCGACTTTTAGTTTATCCCCCACATCAGGGTCTTCATTAATGACAGCGGCAACATTATTAATCAGTTTGATAATTAGTTTGGCAACATGATAACCCGGTGCTGCTTTTCCACCGATTAGGACACAACGCGGGGTCCAGCGTTCCGTATCCCCTCTTTTAATTCGATTGTATAAATGAATGACATGAAGAATATTAAGCAGTTGGCGTTTGTATTCATGAATACGTTTGACCTGCACATCAAACATGGCATCGGTATTAAAATCAATTCCGCAGTTTTGCTTAACCAGGGCAGCCAGGCGTTTTTTATTTTCCTGCTTTACCGCCAGCCACTTCTTATGGAATGCCGTTCTGTCATTTTTTACATAATCATGTAGCAGGGAAATTTTAGATAAGTCCGCAATCCATTCATCGCCAATCGTATCATTGAGTAACTGTCGTAATAGCGGATTGGCATAGGCTAACCAGCGTCTGGGCGTTACCCCGTTGGTTTTATTGTTAAATTTATCTGGCCATAATTCATAAAAGTCCTTAAATAGCCCATCACACAGTAATCTGGAATGCAGGGCAGCAACACCATTTACCGAGAAGCTGCCAACAATAGCCAGATAGGCCATACGCACATGCTTTACACTGGACTCTTCAATTAATGACATTCTTCTCAGTCTGTCAGAATCCCCGGGCCATTTGAGTGATACTTCATGCAGGAAGTATTCATTGATTTTATAAATAATCTCCATAATGCGCGGTAGCAGACGCGTCATTAATGGAACCGACCATTTTTCCAGTGCTTCCGGTAACAGAGTATGGTTGGTATAAGCCATTGTCTGCCTGGTAATGGCCCAGGCTTCAGGCCACTGCAGATGTTTTTCATCCATTAAAATACGCATTAACTCTGCGATGGCAATAGTGGGATGCGTATCGTTAAGCTGAAAAACATTAAACCCGGCAAAATTGGTATAATTCTCTCCATCTGTATCTTCCCATGAACGAATAACATCCTTTAAGCTGGCAGAAGCAAGAAAATACTGCTGGCGTAAACGCAGTTCTTTGCCATTCTCGCTACTGTCATTCGGGTATAAAACCATCGAAATATGCTCTGCGTCATTTTTGGTTTCTACCGCATCAGAATAACTACCGGCATTAAATTCAGCCAGATTAAATACATTGGTTGATGTAGCTTTCCATAATCGCAGGGTATTAACGGTTTTGTTTTTATATCCGGTTATCGGCATATCGTAAGGAATAGCGACCACATCGGAAGTACCTACCCAGCGAACCCGTTGAATTCCCTGTTTGTCAGCATAATGTTCGGTGCGCCCTTCAAACTGAATGAGCTGTTCATATTCAGGCCGTGGTACTTCCCATGGGTTTCCGTCCCGGAGCCAGTGATCGGGTTCTTCAATCTGATAGCCATTGTCAATTTGCTGAATAAACATACCGTATTCGTAGCGAATACCATAACCGATCACAGGCAGTCGCAGGCTGGCACAACTGTCCATAAAACAGGCAGCAAGACGACCCAGACCACCGTTACCCAGTCCGGCATCCGGTTCTTCGCGTTTTAAATCCTCCAGATCAACGGCAAAAACATTTAATGCATCACGGGTTTGTTGTTCAAGATCGAGTCGCAGCAGATTATTCCCCAGAGCGCGACCAATAAGAAATTCCATCGACAGATAGTAGGCCTTGCGTACCTTTGGCTGGTTATAACGCTGCCAGGTATGACTCCATTGCTCCATGATCCGGTCACGAATATTGTAAGCCATTGCTTCATACAGATAAAAAGGCACACAGCGTAAAAAATGCCCGAGGTGGTTACGTAGATAATGGTAAAAACCTTTAGATAGTGATTTACTGTCATTTTTCAGTGGCGCAGCATCAGGAATGACAGTGGTATTAATCCAGTCTTTTTTTTGCATTTGTTTAACTCTGCATGAGGTGATTGACTAATTGTTTTTTATTTGTTTATAGAGACTTTATTTATGGTAAAAAGTTACCTGATTAAAATATTTATTTATACCAGTTACCGATCTGTCATAATAACAGAAAAGGAACGGAAATCACCCGGCCCTTTACAAGAAGCGCAACGCGGTAGAGAGTGCTTCAGGTCGCGCCCTGCGCGGGCTTAGCACTACCCTGAGTGTGTCTGATAAAGCTTCTGATATTGCGCTGCACTTTTTTCCCAGCCCAACGGAGCCGACATGGCAGTTTTGCAGATTTTTCGCCATTGTGAAGGGTGGTTATAGCATGAAATAGCACGTTTTATCGCTTCAATCATGAATACATCATCGGCATAATCAAAAACAAAACCATTAGCTGTTTTATTAGCCAATGTTTCATCGGTGGTGTCAGTTACCGTATCTGCCAGCCCTCCGGTATGATGAACAATCGGTGGGGTACCATAGCGCAGGCTATACATCTGATTTAAACCACATGGCTCAAAACGCGATGGCATCAGAAACATGTCACAACCTGCTTCAATCTGATGAGCCAGTGCCTCCGAATAGCCGATATAAATATACAGACGCGATGGATAGCGTTTAACCAAACTCTGTAAAGAGCTTTCATAAACACTGTTACCTGAACCCAGAATAACCATATTGGCATTGCTGGTTTCAAATATTATCGGCGCACAGCGGACAATCATATCAATACCCTTCTGTTCAACCAGACGACCGATAAATCCGATTAATGGTCGCCGATTATGCTGCTCGACGGGCAGGCCAACCTGCTGTAACAGGGCATGTTTATTTTTCAGTTTATTTTTACTAAAAGCTTTATCAAAACGATAATTAATGGCCAGATGCGGGTCGGTCTCCGGGTTCCATACTTCCATGTCAATGCCATTTAGAATGCCGGTTAAACGCTGACCAAGGTGTTGCAGGATGCCCTCATAGCGGTAACCAAATTCGGGCGTGCAGATTTCTCTAGCATAGGTTGGGCTAACCGTGGTGACATAGTCGGAAAAAATCATACCTGCTTTCAACATTGAGAGGCCACCATAAAATTCAATACTATCCGGTGACCACCACTCTGGTGGTAGAGCCAGTTCAGTAAACTGCTGGTAGGAAAAATAGCCGTCATAAGCAAGATTATGTATGGTAAAAATAATAGCAGGACGTGGCTGTATAAGGCTTAAAAAAGCCGGCACCAGTCCAGTTTGCCAGTCATGACAATGAACCACATCCGCTCGCCATTGACTACCCGGGATTATTTTTGCCATTTCCGCTACTGCCCGGCAAAATACGGTAAAACGTTCCGCGTTATCCGGCCAGTCCTGACCATCTTCATGGACATAGGGGTTGCCGGGACGATCAAACAGGGCAGGCACATCAAGCAGATACAGGTAATCACCCAGTTCCTGCTGATGAGCCTTTAAAATTTTTACCTGGTGGGTCTTCTCTGCGCCTCGAATATTCCAGTAACCAAGTATTTCCGGCTGTTCTACCGCAGCCAGTACATCATGATAAGCAGGCAGAACAAGGCGAACATCATGCCCCAGTTTTGATAGCGCCAATGGCAGGCTGTGTACAACATCACCGAGACCGCCGGTTTTAATAAAGGGATAGGCTTCACTGGCGGCAAATAATATATTCACGTATCGTTCCGGATAAAATCATCATCACGTCTAAAAAACAGCGCAGATAGAGGTGGCAAGGTTAATTGTATAGCATAATCAAAGCCGTGTTCCGCCTGCCTCATCGCCGTAACACCACCTGCATTACCAACATTACTGCCACCATAAAATTCAGCATCGCTATTCATGCATTCCAGATAACGCCCGGCCTGAGGTACACCGATAATATAATTTTCTCTGACCACAGGGGTAAAATTAAATACACAGATAACAAACTGGTCATCAAGACGGCGCAGAAAAGCCAGCACAGAACTTTTCTCATCATCACAACTGATCCACTGAAATCCCCGGGAATCAAATTCCAGTGCATAAAATACCGGTTGTGTCCGGTAAAAAGTATTTAAGTCTTTTACCAGATTACGCAATCCGGCATGTTTGTCCATACCAGCGACCGTCCAGTCCAGAGAAGCGGATTCATTCCATTCATTCCATTGCCCGAATTCACCCCCCATAAATAATAGTTTCTTTCCAGGGTGTGCATACTGATAAGCGTACAACAAACGCAGGCTGGCAAATTTCTGCCAGACATCACCGGGCATTTTATCCAGCATACTGCGTTTCATATGCACAACTTCATCATGGGATAAGGGTAATACAAAATTCTCGCTATAAGCGTACAGTTGACTGAAGGTTAACTGATTCTGATGGAAGCGCCGATAAATCGGGTCAGTCTGTATATAGGCCAGAGTGTCGTGCATCCAGCCCATGTTCCATTTCATGGAAAAACCCAGACCACCAGTATCAACCGGCCTTGAAACAGCCGGCCAGTCAGTACTTTCTTCTGCCAGTGTTACTACTCCGGGAAATTCATGATGCACAATAGTGTTCAGATCCTTGAGAAAATCAATGGCTTCGAGGTGTTCACGTCCCCCATACATATTGGGTATCCATTGTCCATGTTCACGTGAATAATCCAGATACAGCATGGAGGCAACTGCGTCCACCCGTAGACCATCAATATGAAATTCGTTGATCCAGTAGATGGCATTAGCGAGCAGAAAATTACGTACTTCATTGCGTGCATAGTTAAAAATCAGTGTCCCCCAGTCCTGATGCTCGCCTTTTTCAGGTTCGCTATATTCATAAACCGCTTCACCATTAAAACGCGCCAGAGCAAAGGCATCGCGAGGAAAATGAGCGGGGACCCAGTCGAGAAAAACCCCGATATTGTGCTGATGGCACAAATCAATAAAGTAGCGTAAATCATCCGCACTACCATGACGGGAGGTGGGTGCATAATAGCCGGTTACCTGATAACCCCAGGACTGGTCCAATGGGTGTTCGGTTAAGGGTAGAAATTCAATGTGGGTATAATTCATCTCCTTGACATAAGGGATCAGTTGTTCGGCTAATTGTCGGTAACTGAGGAAATTACCGTTTTCATCTCGCTTCCATGACCCTGCATGAACTTCATAAACACTAATGGGTTGATGTAACCATTGCCATTGTTTACGCTGATCCAGCCAGCGACTATCCAGCCAGTTATAAGGCCCGGTGGGCGGGATTTTACTGGCCGTTTCAGGTCGCAGCTCCATTGCACGGGCATAAGGATCAGTTTTATGCAGGAGCTGGTCTGACTGTGTCAGTATTTCGAATTTGTAGTTATCGTCCGCCTGTAGACCAGGAATAAACAATTCCCATACTCCCGATTGCCCCAGACTGCGCATTGTATGGCGTAAACCGTGCCAGGCGTTAAAGTCACCAATAACACTAACACGTTTTACATTCGGTACCCACACGGCAAACAGACAACCATCAATGCCATCAACTGTTTTTAAATGCGCACCAAGTATGCGATAAACATGGAGGTGGCGACCGGCTGAAAACAGGTCGAGATCAAACTGACTGATTTGCGGCAGAAAACTGTAGGCGGAAGCAACACAGTGTGTAATAGCTGATAATGACACATTAATTTTTTCAGTTTGCTCTTTTTCCAGCCAGCACAAACGGTAGTGTGCCGGTAACTGCTGTTTTTGTGTTTTGCTGAGAAAAAATTCAAAGATATCGGTTTCTGGCAGACGTGACATTTCCCCCATACTTTCCAGAACGACTCTTTCAGCGGTAGGCATTAAAGCCCGTACTATATAGCCATCATTATGTGAGTGAATACCAAGATATTCAAAAGGGTCATGGTAACGCCCCTGCTGTACTTTTTTTACAATCATCATCTTTATCGGTAATTAGTTACTACAGAACAGGTTGATGGGAAAAAGAATTTACCCTGTGGGTCTGTTTTCTGCTGGTATCGTAGCGTGTCGCTGCGACTGTTGTATCCATTGCCGAAAACGTTTACTCAGATCATCATCAAGCTGCTTCCAGTCAAATTGCCAGTACCAGTTATTTCCTACGGTACCAGGTGTGTTCATGCGTGCATGCGAATCAAGGTGCAAACAATCCTGTAGAGGAAATATACACAAACTCGCTGCACTATGCAGCGCGGATAGCATCATCTGCTCAACCACGCTGTCCGCATAGCTGGAATATAAGCATTCCAGATTCTCACTGTCATCATTGTACCCTGTTTCAGTTTCTGGCTGCACATGAATATTGATAGCCAGTATGTCCAGTACATACTGTTTAGTTTCTGTATCCAGGCACTTAAACCAGCCCAGCGTTGTGTCATTATCATGGGTACCGGTATAAACAACACTGTCGGGATGAATGTTTTTTACCTTATGCGGGTTATCATCATGTGCGTCAAAACCAAATTGCAAAACTGCCATACCGGGCAGATGGAACTTTTTTCTCAGTGCGGTTACTTCTTTGGTAATAATACCCAGATCCTCGGCGACCACAGGAAGCTGACCGGTGCTCTGCTGAATAATGTCGAGCAATTTGTCTCCCGGTACTTTCTGATAGAAGCCATCAACGGCCGTTTTTGCATCCGCATTAATCATCCATACCGATTCAAGTCCTCTGAAATGGTCAATTCGCACCAGATCAAACAACTCAAAATGGTAACTCAAGCGTTGTATCCACCATCTAAATTTATTATTTCGCATCATTTCCCAGTTATAATGCGGGTTTCCCCAGCACTGCCCGGTGGCTGAAAAATAATCCGGTGGTACTCCGGTAATATAGGTCATCCTGCCATTTTCATCCAGCAGATAACGCTGAGGGCAGATCCATACATCAACACTGTCATGTGCAACAAAGATAGGCATGTCACCAAATAAAAGAATATTTTTTTCGCCCGCGTTCCGCTTGATCTGCTGCCAGCGTGAAATCAGGCAATACTGTTGCCAGCAGATAACATCCAGTTCAGGTTTACAGCTACTTTGCAACCGTCGGAGTGTCTCGCTATCACGATTTTTATAATTAGCCGGCCATTCATACCAGGGAGCCTGATGCTGATGTGCTTTAATCAGTTTAAATAAGGCATAATCATCCAGCCAGTAATGGTTATGCTGATAAAAATGCTGGTATGCCGGGTCATTGAGATGGATAGTTGCATAATCACTCATCAATGCGGGATTTAATGCAAATACCGATACACATTGATAGGGGGATAAACCAAACTGCGGCTCACCAAGAGGGAGCATTTGCCAGCTTTGAAACCCACTACGCTGTAGAAAATCCAGCCAGCGCTCAACATCACCGTCCAGTTTACCCGAGGGTAATGAAGTCGGATGCAGGAGTACCCCTGCCCGACGGATGTAAAAATCGTCGATATTCATTCCATTTAGATAGTTATGCTGTGCTTATAATATTATATATTGCCGGTTTTAATAGATTAAACCTGCACTTCATTATGTCTGCGCATGGTACCGGCATTTTCAGCATGACCGCCGCCATAAGAAACCGGTATCTGCAATGATTCAGGTTCGGGGAGCTGCAGATAGCGATAAAGACTTTTTAACTGCGAACGAAATAGAGTATCAAAATCATGTACGCTCTCAGATGAGTTATATTCCCCGAACCACCAGAACCAGTCGGAACCTTCACAGATTGCCAGTTGCTGTGTTGCCTTTTCGATCTGGGATTCAGTTAATGAATGCTGCGCCATGACCTGGTCATAAGCCTGCTTGGCAGCAATCAGTATATCCCATGCCCGGTTTTTATCCTTCTGTCCGATCCAGGTGGAAAAAGAACCATACACCCAACTGCCAGCACAGAGTTCTTCCATAGAATGACACATTGATGGTTGTGTCAGATTACTTAAAACTCCGGTTTTTACCCTTTCGTGGTCAGACAGAAGAGTGTACAGATGGTCGATAAAATAATGACCGTTATGTGGATAATGTTCCCATGCATTTTCGCCATCAAGGATAATGGTAACAACATGACGGTGCGCACTATCACCAAGAAAATTGGCAATATTCACCAGATTCTGTACCAGATCTTCCGCCGCTTCAATGGAATCACGTTTACCGTATTCAAAACCAATCAGGTCAGACATACCATCATCACGGAAGAAAATTTTTGGTTTCTCCTGTGTCAACTGATAAGAATGAAACAATGCCCGTTTGTTTTGTACTTTTTCAGAATTGTTACCGGCAAGGCGGAAACTATTGCGCCACACACCCTCCCCGGAAGCCGTCCAGTTAAAATCAAACTCTTCTAACAGGGCAATACTGTCTGCCGATATAGCGCCTTCAGATAGCCATACACCCTGAGGGCGCAGGCCAAAATACTTTTCAAAACAGATAATCCCCTGCTGAATATGCCAGCGTGAACGATCTCTCCCACCAGGGTAATTACCCGCCGCTGGCTTTGGCGCATCCGGTTGGGAACAGTTCATATTATCGAAGTCATTCAGCAGTGGAATAATCGGGTGCCCATAGGGTGTCATTGATAGTTCAATCTGCTTTTTCTGTGCCAGTTCCCTATAACGCGGGATGATGCCGGAAACGCTTTTACAGATTAGTTTAATCAGATCTTTCCTGTCCTTCTGGGTGAAATGGCGCGCTTTTTTTATTAACCGCTGGGCAGTCGGTGCCTGTTTCAGATTATGTCCCAACCAGGCGAGGTGATACCAGACAATAAGATCGATAAAGTATTGCTTATTCAAATAAGCAAGAAAGGTATGTTTTTCACTATCTGCTTCAGCAGAATTCAGCACGCACACCAATGGTTCCAGCAATTCACGATAGGGTGGATAGGGCTGGATCATTTTCTCTGCATTGGCACGCTGGCAGTTTTTTATCAGTTCATAACGTTGTTGAACATCATCGGGTATTTCTGTTGCTCCGGCAAGATAATTAAGTAATGGATCGGCCATAACCACGCCATTTTCCAGCCAGTCGGCCAGTTGTTTGCTGTAGTCATCTAGCTGTATCAATAGAACCGGCGCGAAATTGACCACCACATGCATTGCTGGATGTCTCTCCAGATGAGTAGCCATGTCGTCATAATCCTTTATTGCATGCAGATACACCCAGGGTAACTGATAAAGCCCATCCAGACCATGTTTATACCAGGGCTGGTGCATATGCCAGCATAAAGCGAAGTTAACGGGGGAAGTAGCAGATTTTTCAGTCATTACTTATGTATCGCTGTTAGTCAGTATTTCTTCAGGTTATACCAGTTCGGTTTTATCGGTTTTATCTGTTGTACTGCTCGCACCAAAACAGTCTTCCATTTCTCTGATAACTTCATCGTGTGAAATTTCTTCCTTTACAACGTAAAGATGCTGACCAAGCATTTCTGGTGTAACCAGTACAATACCAGACTCCGTTACAAAAAAACGTTTTTTATCCTCTTCCAGGTCTTCTCCAATTACCATGCCATCTTCAATGACACAGGCTTTATCAATAACCGCACGGGTAATCCGGCAGTTTTTACCAATACTAACCTTTGGTAATATCACACTGTCCTTAATCATCGTGCCCCGTTCCACTTCGGTATTGAAATAGATAATGGAACGTTTAATTTTCGCACCGGAAATAATGACGCCACCGGAAACCAGCGTATCAATTGCCTGACCCCGTGCCTCATCATCATCAAAAACAAATTTTGCCGGTGGGCTTTGTGACTGGTAGGTCCAGATAGGCCAGTCACGATTATAGAGGTTTAATTCCGGCTCCACTTCACACAATTCAATATTTGCCTTCCAGTAGGAATCGATTGTACCAACATCACGCCAGTAGGCCGGTTTGCCATCTTCATTGAGAAATGGATAAGCCTGCACGTGACAACGTTCGATACTTCCGGGAACGATATCTTTGCCAAAATCATGGGAGGAGTTCTTTTGTTCTGCATCATGAATCAGGCTGGCGTAAAGAAAAGAAGTAGAAAAAATATAAATCCCCATTGACGCCAGGCAACAGCTGGGTTTGCCGGGAATCGTTTCAGGGTGATTCGGTTTTTCGCTAAATTTTGTAATTTTCAGGTTCTTATCAATGGACATAATACCGAAGTCACTGGCTTCTTCCTGGTTTACTTCAATACAGCCTACAGTTAAATCCGCCCCGGTACGAAAATGCTCATAGAGCATTTTCGAGTAATCCATGGAATATATATGATCGCCCCCCAGTACAAGCACATATTCCGGGGCATGGCGACGGATAATATCAATATTCTGATAAATGGCATCGGCTGTACCACGATACCAACCTCGGTCGATACGCTGCTGAGCAGGAATAATTTCGACAAATTCGCCAATCTCAGCGCGCATAAAACTCCAGGCGCGTTGCAGGTGGCGAATTAATGAATGTGATTTATACTGTGTTAACACCCCGATACGGCGTAATCCGGAATTAACACAATTGGATAAAGCAAAGTCGATAATCCGGTATTTGCCACCAAAGGGTACGGCCGGTTTGGCCCGCCATTTTGTCAACCCCTGCAATCGTGATCCCGCTCCACCTGCCAGGATTAAAACCAGTGTCTTGTGGGTTAATTCCGAACCCATATTCGCATCGGTATAGTAGCGGTATTTTTTTTTCTGCTGCATTCTACTTAGGGGCATTTTTTCTCTCCTGATTATAACGATTTGCTTCCGCTATTGCACCGAGCACACCAACGCTTTCATTTGTAACCAGTGTAACGGTAAACTTTTCCACCAGATGATGCATACGGCCTTTGGCCTGTAACGCATGAATAAAGGCGGGGCGATTTATCCATGATTTTATTTTTACTGCAATCCCTCCGGTGATATAAATCCCTCCAGCAGGTTTAAAAATCAGTGCAAGATTACCAATATAGGCGCCATATATTTCAGTAAAAAGACGAACAGCCTGTGATGCCTGGTGATCTCCCTTATCGGCCTGCGAGACAATCTGAGGTGCAGTTAATTTTTCATGACTGGATGGCGGCACTGCCGTGGTAGCTGAAACAATATCATCTCGCACAGTTACGGGTTGCTGCTGCAAAAAAGCATAAATAGTTTCCAGGCCCGTGCCCGATAATAGCCTTTCGTAGGAAACATGTGGATACAACGCCATCAGGTATTGCAGTAATTGAATTTGTAACGCTGTTTGCGGGGCGAAATCAATATGCCCGCCTTCCGTTGAAAAAGTTGTGTAGCCACCCTGCCTGTATTGTGCCCATGCAAGGCCTAGTCCACTACCAGCCCCCACTACTACACGGGTTCCATCAGTAACCGTATTTCCCTGGTGGAGAACCATTTTATCTGTTTCCTGTAAACAGGAAATACCCGCAGCCGAAGCCTGAAAATCATTCAGAAATTGTACATTTTCAAGATCAAATTCATCAATTAGAGTCTGCTTTTGCAGCGTCCAGGGTAGATTGGTTAGTTGTGCCCGACCATCCTTCACAATACCTGGCAGGGCGACTGACAGCGTAGTAAAGTCTTTTCCATCGACACCACTGTCATGGACAAAATTACGCAATAATGGGACAAAATCAGCAAATTGTTGACTGGGATAGATGGCTTCATGCACAATGCCGCATTCTGTGTTTGTCTTTACCACAGCAAGGTGTGTTTTTGTTGCTCCGACATCTGCAGCAATCATCGTCATGATGTTAAAAGCCTACTCCGTTTCTATTACAATTATGTGAAAAGCGGTTTTATTCTATGATATTGCTGATTATAGTCCTATAAACAGACCCCTGATATACCGCTTCACAATAAGGCCTGTGCATTCTGTCCTGTCCATCTAACTGTTGCTGACAAGCCTCACTATTATATAGGCAGTATCAACAATAAAAGCTTGATAAGAATCAATTTGATGAAATAAAAATGGCTCTTTATTTTATTACAGCCAGGTTACTAACAGGGCAAGATGAAAGGGATACCCACTACGCATTTTTTATACAATAGATTTTTTATACCACCAATTATTTAATTTTAGAATTTTGTGCTGGTTTTGCTATAAAAGACAGTATTGATGGCAAAAGTTCCTGTTTAAGTTTCTTATCTATGCTTTTTTGCATACGACTGGTTAGCTGTATTTCACTCTGTGCCGATATTTTTAACGGCCAGCTTTTATAACCCAGTACCGTGTGCCTGTCTGTAGCAAGAAATGACAGTTTTAGACTGCCGCGTAACCAGTACCAGTTATCACGATAGATTGGTGGTTGTGTTTTTATTGAGGCCATTAACTGGTAACCCCTGTTGCCGGGTTTAAACCCGGCCTCTGCCGCCGCACCCTGTAGGATCGTTTTCAAGCCACCCACCGTATCATCTGACACCGTCGTTTGTACAGGCAAGTTGCGCATGGCCTGGTGTAATTGTTCATCCAGTGCGATCAGATTCCACTGTGAGGGAACTCCCTTTCCTTTAATATCAATAACTTTCAGAGTTTTCTGCAAAACCTGTCTATTATGCTGTAACTGGCTTGCAGTATAAAGATCGCTGATATGTAATAACGGATCACGCTGGTTTTCAACCTGTTGAAGTAAATAGTTTGTCTGCCTGTCCAGTTCATGTATCTGCTGGCGGATATTATTACCGGCCTGGGTTCGGTCAAGCACCGCCAGAGCGTACCAGTTCAGATCATCCGGGTCATGCCACTGCTCGGCGAT